>Ga0207800_1000013_pt1 | contig 138211 bp, 139 predicted proteins | sample LuqExpMetageno11_FD_187769 | JGI IMG/M metagenome (GOLD analysis project Ga0207800, IMG submission 187769) | Tropical forest soil microbial communities from Luquillo Experimental Forest, Puerto Rico - Sample 11 (SPAdes) | ecosystem: Environmental > Terrestrial > Soil > Tropical forest ... | reverse complement strand
TTACGTTGCATGTACTTGAAGCACCTGCTATGGCAGTACATGATGTCAAAACCAATAAAAGTAATATAAAGAAAATTGCTGTTCGTTTCATCATTTCATCTAATAGACAACCTCAATTATATAATTATAGGAACGGTCCAAAACAATTATGGTTTGATATATATAATTTAAATCTGTAGTTTTCAGAGAAGTATTATGAACATGTAGTTTTCAAAGAAGTATTATAAAATTCATAACTCTAAAATAATTCATAACTCTAAAAACTTGGTTTATGGTGCAAAAGTGATATTTCCACAGTTTACTACTATAATTCTCATCTTTGTGTACTATTTTCTCGGTGATGATATTGATTAACTCTCCTAATTGTGAAGGTTTACGCTGAGTTTTCAACAAAGCCAGATTTTTGTGTACCTTAATCTAGCTACATCTAATTTTAACCAAGCTGCTCAAAATCTGAAAATTTATTCAGTCGAATACCCCCTAGCTTGCTGTGGGGTGCGCCAGCGCAACTTTGATTAAAGAATTAGTTGAAATTGAGTCTATCTCAAAAATCACTGTGACTATACTCTTTTCTAATTTTTAAAATTGCTTTCATAATCAGAAACTCAATTGATTATTCCAAATTAGATACCTACAGAAGCAATTTTGAGTTTTTGGATAGGCTCATAAAGATACTTATCTGAGCTCAAGAGAGCTGATCTATCTGAATTTCATTTTGGGTCACGTAGCACACAACCACTTTTAAAAAGTCTTGAGCGAAAACCCCAGCAGTGACATGGTCGGCGTGATCAACCGGCGCAATGGTTGTGCCCAAGACGGCTAAATTATGAGATAAAATTTATCCGTGCTTTTCTGTGGTTATTTTTCTGATTTTTAAAGTAGTAGTTCTTCCAACCGAATATTACTTGGGAATTCTTCAAACAGTGAGACGGCACGGGGTCTGTCGCGCGCCCAACTATTGGTAAAAATAGGCTAAATTGGGCAGTTTAAATATCGGACAAATTTGATTTAAAATTTTTATAGATTCTGTCATGAATAAAGATTAAACATATATTTATAGTACCTGAAAGGGTTTTGGGATGTAAAACTCCCTTTTTAATGAATTATAATTAGATATTTGTAAATATGTAGATTTAAGGGATATGTATATATAATGGGACTCAAATCCAGGGCTTTGAGTATAACTAATAAGATATATGGTAAAAATTTACAAAAAGAGGGAGAACTATTATACAGATTGTACATCTCTCAGATATTCATTATTCAGATGCGTACTTCATACCGGAAATCGCAGACTCTATGGTTGACAGCATAAATCAACTGAAACCTGACCTTGTTGTGATTACGGGCGACCTTACTGAAAATGGATTTTCAGCAGAATATGAGGGAGTAAAGCAATTTATTGACAGGATTGAATGTAAAGATAAAATTCTTGTTCCAGGAAACCATGATTCGAAAAATGCAGGGTATTTGCACTTTGAAGACCTTTTCGAAAACCGTTACTTTTCACGGAATTTTAAGGATGTTACAGTTGTAGGCGCTGACTCTTCACAGCCAGATCTTGATGAAGGTCATCTAGGTAGAGAAAACTACGGCTGGATCAAAGAAGCCTTTTCCAGGGAAAATTTCAAGGTTTTTGCTATGCACCATCACCTCGTCCCTATACCTCTGGCTGGCAGGGAAAATACTGTGCTTGTAGATGCAGGTGATGTGCTCGAACTTCTGAACCGCTGCAAGGTGAATCTCGTCCTTTGTGGCCATTGTCACATACCCTGGGTCTGGAACCTCAATAACATGCTTGTGGTAAATGCAGGTACGTTCTGTTCTTCCAAAACCAGAGGAAAGACCGAGCAATGTTATAATCTCATCCAGGCTGATAAAAAAAATTCAGACGGGGACTGGAAAGTCCGGGTATCCAGAGTCTTCCCAAAAGGATATCTAGAGCTGGTCACTGAAACAGTAATGTAATAAAAACTTGATCCATAACCGGTTACTAGGAGTTTTATCCTTAACTGGTTATTGAAATTTTCTCCATAACCAATTGTTAGAACGCTTGATTCTTATCCGGTTAGGATTTTACTCTTGAAACCCGCCACTCAGGAACATCTCCATTAATTTTTTCGATTTCTCCCCTTTCAGTCAGGTCATCCAAAATTTCTAGAATTTCTGTATCTCTGAGATTCAGTTCATACTTGTGCTTAAATTCGGCTATAATTTGAGACAGGTTAAGAGCGCTCTTCAGGATAATCTTTTCTGTAAATCCAGCTAGATCCTCGTATCTGGCCCAGGGATAAATTATCCAACGCCATTTGATTATTTTCTGGGCATAAAAATCAGGCGTGAAACTCGAGCAAGTCTTATGCTGGAGCACTGCAGTCCTGACAGACGCAGGTTTCAGGTTTAAAATGTAGGCCACTGCAAGGTTAAGTGTCTCACCTGTATCAGTTACATCATCAACAACTAATATTTTTTTTCCTGCTATATCCACAGGAATAGGGAATTTTATCCTTGCTTCTTCCCGCATGTCTGCAGCTCTTGCGTAATGCTCAATCTTCATCGAGGTAAGATCATTAAAGAGCAAAAAATCGGAAATCAACCTTCCAGGCACATAGCCTCCTCTCCCTATGGCGACAATCAGGTCAGGAATATAACCAGAAGCTTTGATTTTTCGAGCAAGAGATCTGGAAAGTCGCAAAACTTCATTAAAGCTTATAAGCTCACACCTGAACGATTCCTTCTCCGCCTGACACCGCGATTGTTGAAACTGAATTTTCCGTTCCTGCATCAGATAAATCGCCTTCTTAATGCCTATTTTTATAGCTGTGGGTAATGCGAGTTGGCCGATACATAACAGGGGAACTAATATCGTTTTTCTAATGGATTTATCAATTAATCTACGAGTTTATCAGCTTAATTTAATGAATTTATCATTTTAATGGCTTATTAATCCGTCTCAAAGTTCATTGGTTACCTGAAAATATTTGAATCAAGGAAATGATAAATTAATAGTATCTGAAAAATAAGTGTGAAAAAAGCAGGTAGAGATTGACGAGAATAAAACAATTTTTGAGAAAATGTTATTAAAAATTCTTCTCGCAAGTTTCTTAAAGAAGGAATATCCGCCGAAAAGGGGTTTTATGCCGTGTTTTCAAAAGAAGAAGACAAAATGGTAAATTTAGGTTTTAATTCCATTAGTGAAGGGTTTGACGAAGGAGTGAGCCAAGCCCTTAATTTTCTAACCGAAATCGGCACAGGTTATCTCAGCGAAAGAATGGAGCCTGAAGCTGAAAAAACGGTTATTTTCATAAAGGAAATTGGAAAGGCTGCTACTCTCCAAGGGATGGAAAATGCTGCAGTCAACGCAATTCGTGCCCTTGAAAAGCTGCTGCAGTGTTCCATAGAGCAAAATATGCAGGATGCGACTGTTCGGGTATTGCTTTCATTTGGAGCTATAGGAAAAACGGCTGCCGAACAGCAGATGGAAATGGTAGCCAAGCTCTCAGCCTCAGTGCTCGGAAAAAGCGGGAATACAGCAGCTCTTCTTAATAAGGAAAGAGAAACCATGGCAGTTATAGTTGGACTGGGAGAAATCGGAAAAGCGGTTGCCAGGATGAAATTTCCCGATCTTTCAGAAAATACTGCAATATGCATCTCATGCCTTGGAGATGTTGGAAAGCTTACGGCTCAGAAGAGCCTCGAAGAGGCTGCAGTGGGAGTAGAGCTTATGCTTCAGGAAATGGCTGCTGCAGCCATGCAGGAAAACCTCCAAGACACTGTAAAAACTATCTCAAGCTCTATTGAAGAAGTTGGGAAAAATGCTGAAGAAGAAAATATGGAGAATGCGGTTCTTCAGGCGGCATCAGCCCTCCAGACCATTATGAGCAACGCAGGAAACAGATATCTAAATGATGCCTCAATTGCAGCTAAGGTAGCCCTTGAATCTTTCAATGAGCTCGATATAATAAACGATGAAGCAAGTATAAAAAAGATAGAAGCGGTAAGGGAAATGATGAGAGCGCTCTGGGTTGATTCAAAATAAAGACAATTTTAAATGTAAAATCGATTGAAAGTGCCTGCAATCTAGAAGAACTTAAAATCACAAAGTAAAGCCAGAAAAATCGAACTTTAGATTTCACTGAAGTCTAAAATGCTTTATGTTCCAATCCGCCATGGCCTGAATCTTCTTTATTTCTTTGTCTCCGCCCTCCATGGTGAAGAGGTGTTTGAACCTTTTCTGGGTCCTTATGCATTCCTCAACCGATCTGAAATCTTTAATTTTTCTAACCTAGATAATTTCCCCATTTTCTATTTTATACATGGGCAAGATGTGGTTTTCGACTGCGAGTTTGGCGATTTCCAGGGTTTTGGATGTATCAAAGCTCCAGCTTGTTGTACAGGGACCATGAGCGTGAATATAAGGTTGGACCCACGATTTCGGTAGCCTTCTTGACTTTACGCATCATGTCTCTTGGAAAACCTATAGAGGTCGTAGCCACATACGGAGAGACGTGAGCTGCCATGATAGTAAATATACTCTTAGGGGAACGGTCGTGACCCCGTTCAATCGCACCTGAAATAGCCCCGAAGCCTATATCCATCGTAGCACTTTTGTTTGCAATGAGCTGCTATAATCTTGATATCTTTCTTTTTGCCAAGGGCTTTTTAAGTCAGCCTCATAGAAGCTACAATAAAGAAAGGCTTTGACTTAAGGTCAATCAAACGAATCTGAGAGGATTTTGTTATTCTGAGTTTCAGAATAATTATTAACTTCTTCCTTATGGTCTGTATGTATATGAATTTAAAGATAGGATCTTTTGCAAACTTAAATGAAAGACAATTCAGACTTATTTGGAAATCACTTTTAATTGAATTGGAGTCAGCTAAGGCGAATCGAATCTAACGCTTATAAGCCAATATTTGAACATAGAATGTTCCTGGAAAGTAATTTTTCCATAACTTTCTGAATAGATAACCAGAATTCTAACTTAATTAATGTTAATAAAAGCGATAACAGAAATTTTGTAGACAGAGAAGTATCATAAGATCCTTCCGGGGCTGCTTTCACTGATTGCTCTAACTCTCCAGATCAAATTAGGATGTGTTGAAAGCAAATTAGTTGACCAGACCCAGAATCCTCCACAATTTTTTGTCCTTTCTAGATATTCCTCGTAGTTTACATTCTTATAAAGATGCTCTCCTGCGGAAAGGACCATGAGCCCTTTCTTGCCTGAAGGAGCAAGCTTTATTGCAATTTTGTCTGCAGTATATTCCCTTGCTCGACTCAGAGCATTCCATAAAAAGGTATTGAGAACAGGAATGAAGGTAACTGGAAAGATAGAAAGATTATAAAGCAATGTCACATGCCCAGCCTTTACATGTCCCAGTTCGTGAGCAGCTATAAATTCCAGAGAATCTAAATCTCCTTCACGATATGCAACTTCAACTACAGCCGCATAAAAAACTAAGTAATTTCTCCTGAAGTATAGGCGAGTGGAAAAAGCATTTATCGTTCCTCCTTCCTGGATCATAAAAGCTTCAGGAACTTCACTCAGGTTCAGTTCATTGGAAAGATACTTAATAATATTATAGAATTCTGGAAACTGTTTCTCCGAAAGTTTGACTCCATTTGCCCTAATTCCCCCATAAGTTTGCCCGGAAATATATGAAAGAAAGGCAATAGCTGCCGGAACCACAAGTAAATACTCGAAACCAACTTTTTCGGGAAACAAAATTGGAGCGACCATTAATAAAATGTAAATAAATAGACTGACTAGTAGGCATATAACGAAAAGAGGTATTTCAGCAGGATGTCTAAGCTTCTGTATTTCACTATCCAACATTAATTCGTGCCCCCCATCGAATAATATTTAATGCATAAACTGAACTGAGTAAGCATAAGATCTGTATTGAAGTTTTAGAGAAAATCCTAGTTTTATGGGAACATACTTAATAATTCTGTAAAAGCACACATATTAATTTTTTTGTTAAAGATCCAATAGATTTTACAAGAATATACATTTTACCCTATTCTTAGTTAGAAGATTAATAATTACATTCGACAGATCAACATGAAATAAATAGAGCCGTTTTACTGATATGGTTTTTAGACATTCGTTAATTACATATTAAGTTTAAAGCTGTTAACATGTGACTCAATTCCCACAGCACATATAAATTCAGAATCATTTTTTACACTAAAGAAACGTGATGTGTATAATTTGTCAAAATTAAATGTCGACATGACACATGTAAGTTAATAAGGTTCCATTAATTGCATTTGCTACAATATCTGCCAAAATCCGTTTTGAGATATTGAGTTTTTTGTTACGCCACTGAGACTTTCACATAAATACCAATAACAAGGATGATAGGTTTAATCAGTAAATGAATATATAAAAACATAAAAAAGCAAGCTCCTTCTCACTTATAGAACAACTTAGCATATGATCTTTAAACTGTAAAATAATTATTTATAAGTAGATGACATTAACTAATAAGATGGCAGAAATGGATCCCATAGTAAAAACAGTATATATAGTTATAATAGCGGTAGCGATTTTCATAGTTGTACTGATAGGTGTCACTAAAAACAATCCAGTTTTTGCACAAGTACTATTAAATGCAATCGACAAAACTACAGACACAATAATTGAATACAAAAATACTATGTTAATGTTAACTCGGAAATTCTATTGAGGAAGCAACTTTCAGATTAGAAGTCACTAAAAGAATAGATTATTATTGGAAAAATTAATTGAATGAAAAGCTGAAAGTTCATTCTCTTTATTCAGCGTCGAAGAAAATATTCTAGGAAAAATATGGAAATTTTGTTGGTTAAACTCTCTAAACTCTAATTCGTTATATCCCTTTGGAGTCTTGCTCCATCCAGAGCAATCCAAATGTCTATCCTAATCCAGCTCTCAAAGCCTTGAGCCGGTAAATGATTGCAAGTTATAGTTTACTTGAGCTCAGCCTAATGAGCTACACTTTTCCCACAACCATAACAGGAACTTTAGAGTGCCGTACCACGTTTTCAGCTACGCTTCCCAAAAGCAGCCTATACAATCCTGTCTTTCCGAGAGTGCCCATAATAACAAGATCCATTTTTTCCTCTTTGGCATACCGGAGAAGCTCTTCTGCTGTATTGCCTTCAAGCAGGACGGGCTTCACATTGACTCCTTTCATCTCTCCTAAACTTATTACATAATCTACAGCCTGCTGACCTTGGTTTTTCAATGCCTCATATATTAATTCCAAATTAGGATTTGCACGAACGGAAGAAAAGTAATCCCCATCCATAGATAAGGAAGCAGTTGACACCACATAAACTGCGTAAACCGTCCCTCCACTCAATCGGGCAAGATCTATCCCTTTTTTGGCAGCCAGCTTGGAGCAATCCGAGCCATCGGTTGCAATCATTATTTTCTTAAAGTTAACGGTTTGCATAAAAACTCATCAATTGTACTATTCTTTGGGAATAAATATGATCGCATCAGATTTCATAACGTGAAAAAGCCATGGAAATTTTTGATCTTCGGCGATACGAAAGAAAGAGGATAAGTTATTAATTAGAAATTTGCGGGTCATGTCCTTGAGTAATGCCCAGTTTCGCAAAAGGAATGTATCCTCCCGTATTTGGTGAAATGCAGTAGAGGTTCTCATGCTTATCGTGCTTATAGTTCTCAAGAACAACTCATACTCATTATCCTAAATTTAGGCATCTATTCTCAAAAGTATAAAGGTTTCCTAGAACCTCCAGACTTTTCTGCCATCTTAGGGAAGAAAATCGGATAGAAAACAACAATTTTCATCTCATCACCCAAAAATTATCTTTTAAATTTCCCAGTAAGGGTGAAGTTTATACTGTTCATACACTCTAGCTAAATCATTAAGAGTTAAAGTCCAAACGTCGTCATCCAAACCTTCTGATTCTTCAAATGCTCCTTTATCAACTCTAAGGATATAATCGCCTCGATTTTCTTCAAGAGCTTCCCAAGGAACAGCAAATAATTTACAGGACATGCCAAGAACACAGTCACAAGCAAGTACTACATATGCTATTCTTCCTCGTTCAGAGTCAATCATAACCTCTTCAATCTTTCCAAGTTCTTCATCTTTAACAGTGAAGACCTTAGATCCTTTAATTTCAGTTGCCGGCACAAAAGTCATGTTCTTCACAACTTGCATTTCTTCGACTACTCCCATACACCTCAACTCCTAATATTCACTTATTTCTTTTATTGGCTCTTCGCTGTTTTTTGTTGGTTGAAAATAATTATCCAGTTGGGAAATGATCACATCAAAAAGACAAACATTGATCCTGATTTATGCAAAAGTATGATGTTGATAGCCTATTAAGAGTAACAGATTACCTTTTGAGAATCTCAAAACTAAAGACTCTGTGACTCCCAATGACATAAACCCAATAACCTCATCGATTTCACAGCTGAATGCCTAGTTCCGAGAGTGTAGTTCTCTTTCTTGGTTACCACATCAGTTATCCCACCAATAGTAATAATTCATTAATAATATACATTCCTTACGCACTTGAGATCGTGCCCACCAGTAATTGAAAAATTAGTAAAAGGACGTCTCTATGTATTTTCCAAAATGGAAAGTATAATAGTGTTAAGGAAATTTAGTTATTGATCACATAATAACTCTGCACATAATAACTCTGAATCCTTGTATGCTTATGTGAAGCTACGAAGACTATGTTCACATTAATTTTAAGATTCAGTATGGATCGAGTGTTATGATATCTCAAGGCTGACTGAATTCTCTAAGATTCTGTATTAAAATTCAAAATCATCCCTACAATTGGATAATGGGTAACGTTAACTATAAATTCAGACCGTAATTGATTCTGTTCCAAAATCTAGTGATTTTTGCATTAGACGGCCAAAAATTGGTAATGCCGTTAAAATAATCCCTATCATTAAACATTTCAACGTTAACCAATATCTTTCAAAGCTTGAAATTTAATTTCAGTTAATTATATATCGTTTTTATCTAATGTTTACATACTAAAGCATAGCGAACAAGAACAGACAAAAACCTTGTGCAGAATTCCCATCAACTTATCATTGTATGAGAATTCTTATTTCTTTTTTTCTATTTTATATAAGACTAGGGCAATCTTTTGTCTTCAACATACAATCCTGAGTATTTTTTTACACTTATTTACTCAACAATTTATTTATCTGCATTTGCATATAATTTACAATTTAACAACTGTATACAAAATATGATAATTTATTTGTTATTTTCTAGTGTCAGCTTCTTTTTAATTTATGGTGCCCAATACAAATAGTTATATTGATTGGTAGATATTTATGATGTAATGGACGAAAGTAAGGAATACCAGCTTTACCTTGAAGCTCTGGATAACGAAAGATCATCATGGGGAAGGAGAACCGCTATAAGACGGCTCTGCGACTGTAAAACCGAGGAGTCCCTGTACTACCTAAATGAGCTTATAGTTGACAGATATTGCCTGGTGCCTGATTGGCTCAAGAGAATCGCAAGAGAGTACTATGTGTCTTTATGTCTTGAATTTCTCTGATGCTAATTTTTTAATGAATGTTTTTCTTTAAGATGCCACTTCAAAAAAAGAGATCTTTCTACTGAAAAATAAAAAATATTAATCTATTCTTAGAGTATCAGACTTCCTGTCTGTTCGCACCTAAATGATTGTAATTACCTAAGATTTATATGCAATTACCCCAATTCTTTGATAAATTTAGCGAACTATCACACTTAGCTACAGACTTACTATATTAATAAGTCTCGATTCTGATTTCTTTTACGGAAAGATTCGTATTTGTTAAAAATTATTTAGTTTAGTTATTTATTTAGGCATTTTGTAAGCCTTAAATCTTAATCTGATGATAATTATTTCAGGATTGATGAAAATGGGAAGGGATACTGGAAAAGCTTTAGGGCGCCCGGCAATTATCTTGATAAGCATTGGAGCAATACTAGACATTATTTTATTTTACTTAATGTTCAAATTTGCTGATGAAGGAAACCTATTTATGGTTCTCTTAACTGCAATGCTGATAATACTTGTTGCACTGGGGATCACAAGGGGTCTTGTTTCTGTATCTAAGCTTGACTATAAGTAAACAACTAAATAAATGAGTGACTTTGAGTAAATTTGAATGACATATGATCAAAAGGTAACTGATATTACTAAACTATGGATAAATAATAACAAATGAGAGCAATGAATATACTGGAGATAAAAAGAAGTACTATTCAGCTTAGTTGTTCTTATTTCCTATTGTTTCTTCAATCATATTTGATTTAAGCTCTTAAGAAAATCATCCATTTAAAATTTTTTAATTTTCTGATTGATAATATGCAGCAGGTGTGGAATCGATTAAAAACACAACTAAAAGATACAAACGCTAATTTTTTCAATAACACTATTTTTAATCTCTTACTCTTCGTGTCTGAATATTTTTGCGGGATTAGTTAAAATAATGTGAAGGTTAATATGTCATCTCAGCTTAATATTTATTATTTAAATTTACTATTAATCTATCAGGTTTTTTCAGGTTCGACTCTCAATTTCTAGGTAGAGAAGCAAGCAGAAAGTCCGAATTCAGAGAACCAAATTACATTAACAAATTTACAATTATAAAGATAATGAAATGGAAGGAGCTTACTCATGCAATTGAAGCTGGAACTTTTTAATATGAAAATAGGGCAGCATAAAGTGTTACTAAATATCACAGACGCAAAGGAACTGGGGGTTAATCCGGGGGATAGGGTCCGTATTCGTGGGCACGAAAGTCTTTCTGCCATTGTGGATACAACGGATGATATGGTTCCTCCCGGCACTCTGGGAGTTTTTTTTGAAGTATACGAACATTTTCAGGATTGGGATAAGCCAGTCGAAGTCGTTCCGGCATTCCGTTCAAAATCTGCATCGGTAATCAAGAAAATGATGGATAAAAGACCTGTTGCACAGGATGAGATTAAAACTCTTGTAAACGATATTGTGGAAGAAAATCTCAGTGAAATTGAACTCTCGGCTTTTATAACATCTTCTTACATCCACGGAATGACCGATGATGAGGTCGAATGGCTTACAAGAGCTATGATTGAGAGTGGAGACACGATCGAATTTGACACTCATCCCATAATGGACAAACACTCGATAGGAGGAGTACCCGGAAATAAGATCTCTCTGCTGGTTGTCCCTATTATCGCTGCAAATGGGCTTCTTATTCCAAAGACGAGTTCCAGGGCAATCACAGGGGCAGGTGGAACTGCTGATCTGATGGAGGTGCTCTGTCCTGTAGAATTCAGCTCTCAGGAAGTCAAAGAGATAACCGAAAAAGTAGGGGGTGCTCTTGTATGGGGTGGAGCCACAAATATTGCGCCTGCTGATGACAAACTCATAAGGGTCGAGTACCCTCTTTCCATTGATCCTTACTACCAGATGCTGGCCTCAATTATGGCAAAAAAAGGAGCCATTGGGGCCGACAATGTGGTGATGGATATCCCTGTCGGGCCAAGTACAAAAGTTCCAACTGTCCAAGAAGGGCAAAAACTTGCAAGAGATCTGATTAACCTTGGACACAGGCTTGGAATGAATGTTGAGTGTGCAATCACTTACGGCTCGTCTCCTATTGGAAGAAAAGTAGGTCCTTCACTGGAAGTCAGAGAAGCCCTTAAAGTGCTGGAAAGCATGGAAGGTCCAAACAGCCTTATTGAAAAGAGTGCGGCTCTTGCGGGTATCCTGCTTGAGATGGGAGGTGCTGCTCCAAGAGATCGCGGAAAGGAAGTTGCACTGGAAACGCTAAGGAATGGAAAAGCCCTTGAAAAGATGAAACAGATTATTGAAGCCCAGGGAGGAGATCCGAAAATTACTTCGGATGACATCCAGGTGGGGCAATATACTGCCGAGATTCTCGCTTCTGCGGACGGATATGTCATTGAATTTGACAATAAGTGGATAATTGAAGTTGCCAGGCTTGCAGGAGCTCCTAATGATAAAGGAGCTGGGGTCGCCATTCACAAAAAAATGGGTGAGTCAGTTAAGAAGGGAGATCCTATCCTTACAATCTATGCTGAAAAAGAATTCAAGCTCGATACCGCATTGACAACGGCCCAGAGAACAAACCCGATAGTTGTTGAGGGCATGCTTTTGAAGAGAATTCCTGGAACTTATGGGTTCCAGTAATCTTCTTTCACTTTTTTCAGTGAAATCCTTTAATACCTTGTAGGGTTTTAGCACGAGCATGAAAAGGATTGTTTTGCTGCGCCTGGGGCACCGCCCAGAAAGGGATAAAAGAATCACTACTCACGTGGGCTTAACTGCCCGGCTGCTCGGTGCAGAAGGTATGCTCCTTGCCTCTAATGACCCCGGAATAATTGAAACTCTTGAGGATGTTGTCAGGCGCTGGGGTGGGGATTTCTATGTTAAGAACAATGTCAATTATAAGCAGGAAATCAAGGACTGGAAAGCTGCCGGCGGAAAAGTTTGCCATCTTTCAATGTACGGGGTCAACCTTCCAGACGTCACTGGCGAGCTTAAAAACTGTGATAGGCTTATGATTGTCGTAGGAGCAGAGAAAGTTCCTCCAGAAATTTACCAGCTTGCGGACTGGAATGTTGCAGTTGGAAGTCAGCCCCATTCTGAAGTTGCGGCAGTTGCAATCACTATGGACAGGCTTGCAGATAGTGAACCACTTGAGATGAAATTTCCAAATGCTGAGTTGACAATTGTACCTGCGGAAAGGTGGAAACAGGTCATAGAAAATACAAAAGATTAAGTTAATTCTTTTTTATTTTTTAAAATACTTTTAATTTTCATAATGTTTCGCTTTCATCTAATTTTACTCATTTTTTGATTCTCACTTTTTTTGAAATGGATATTTCCTATTCTACTTAAGAACTTCAGGAACTTAATGATCGAATTTTGTTTAGAGGCAAAAATAAAATTAAGATATATTTATAAAATAATAAGAATATTATTTTCATTCGTTATTACTTTTAGTAAGAAAAGTATTAAATATAAGTTTTACCTTCAACAAGAGGTCTACAGACAGACTAGTTCCTCCTGCAAAAGCAATATCCGGATTTTTCCGTTTTCGTTCCGCAGAGTGGGATAATAGGTGTTGACCCTTAACGGTTTCCGGAAAATTGTATTAAGGCCAGGTACAGGATGCAGGGAGAAAACAATTTTTATCGATTCGATTTCTTGTTTTTCCAGGCATCCTATCCGGCTAATTTATCTTCTTACATGCTATTAACAGAATAAATCTGATTCTTATCTGAATTTGACTGTTTTTGGGTAAATTTATTAATAATCTGAATTGAATAATCCTCAGATTTTAATTGAATAAACTTCGTTCTTAAAGTGTAAACTTCATTTGCGATTTTTTACCTTACCAGATACTCTGAGAAACGGATAAAAGTGCATAAATTAAAATAGTAACAGAAAGTAAGGGCTTATAACGCTTATAGATTCACCAGTACAGAAAATATATCTTCTAGATGGAGTTTTGTCTTTTCTAATAATACCTCTTATGCTTTTGAATTTTTATAAAAGCAGACTTATCTCATATTCTCTGAAGCTGTGTAGCTGGATCTGTGGGATAGCGATTAGCTTGGACAGCCCCTGAATCAAGATGCTTGTGCTTCATCTTGTGTTTTCCATTTGATTTTTCATATATCTTGAAATTGTTTCTCTCGAGCAGGTAGATAAAATGACCACCAGAGGGTTTTTGAAATATTACGTATCAGGTGCCAGAACTGTCCTTTCTGAGCATATACTTTCTTTTCTTCATTCTTCGGAAGAGGTTGAAAGGTATCTTCTCAGCCTTGACGCTAATTACATAAATCGAAAGATCATTATTTGAGAAAATAAATTCATTAACGAAAATAATTTTTTCAAAAAGTTGCTTTTTCAAGAGAGAACTTCTTTAAAGAAACAAATTCTTCAAATATATCTTTTATTTTTTGACCTCTTTATTTTTCATTTCTTAACTTTTTTGATTAACTCCACCTAATTACACTTTTTTATAGAGCACTTAAGCTGCTTATTTTTTTGTCCACATAGCACGTCTTTTGACTTTCTTGGGTTTACTCTAAGCGTTATTCGTTTCTTTCCAGGTACTCTATAAATAATAGCAATGAATTGGGATATTTCCGGCTTTGTCCTGTAATTTCAAGCTATAAATTATAGTTATTAACTGTTCCCAAGTAAACGGTAAGGTTGTACATTTATATATAGCTGAAGGATATATTGTCCGAGTGATTTTACCTATGATTATTTTGTGTAAGGAAGCTTAAGATAGCGAATTCCTTTAGTTTTAGAGTTTAGAAGAGTGTGGCAATGAACATAACATTAATTGGCATGGCAGGAGCGGGAAAAAGTACTATAGGAAAGATACTTGCAAAACGCCTTGGCTATTCTTTTATTGATATAGATCGCCTGATCACGGAAAATACCGGAATGCCTCTCCAGACTCTTATTGATAAACAGGGAGATCGGGCTCTTATAAGATATGAAGAAGAAGCTATTCTCGGACTTGGGCAGATTGACAGGTATGTTATTTCTCCTGGCGGGAGTGTAGTTTATTCCGAAAAAGCCATGGAACATTTAAAAAGAATCTCAAAAATAATTTTTTTGGACACTTCCTTCAGAATCATTGTCAAAAGACTTCCCAATGCAAGAAAAAGAGGCATAGTAGGACTCAGAGATAGAAGCTTGAAAGAACTTTTTGAAGAAAGAATGAGCCTTTATCAGAGATATTCCGATTTTTCAATCAAACTTAAAGGAAAAGAAAGCATTCAGGAAGTCATTGAAAAAATTGTTGAACTATGTATTAAAGAGAACACCTGAGTTCACAGCTTATTTGTTTATTCAAGGTCCTCAATATGTTTTAACAGAATTTTACTTTTTGAATTTGAGCTTTTTTGATTTATTTTGCATTATATATTATTTTAGAGTTTGAGGCTTCTACTTTAAGAACATTTTTCCTTTAAGAATGGTTGATCTCAAGAACAGTTTTTTAAAGAGTAATCCCATAACTCAAAATTGCTTCTCTAAATCTCAAATTTAGAATAATTAGTCGAGTCTGCGATTTAAGAAAAATAATGTGATACTCTATTGATTTAAAAATAAAATTGGTTTTGGATATTTCAATAACAATTTACTTTATGAATAACTTACTTTAAGAACGATTTACTTAAAACAGTTAACTGGAATTATTTATCTTATAACTAATCCTATTATAATGACTTACTTTACTGCGGTTTAATTTATTATCTATCAGGTCTTCAATTGAGCAAAATCTCTCTATTTATAATGTTTAAGCATCGGCCTGCAGGAAAAAGGTTCGATTGGCAGGAGATATAAGATGGTATCAAGTCGTTTCATTATTACGGTTATAGGCAGCGACCGGGTAGGAATTGTTGCCAAGATCACTACTGTGATGGCAAATTTCAATGTAAATATCGTCGATATCACTCAGACGATCATGCAGGGTATCTTTACCATGATTATGCTTGCGGAAGCCCCACAGGAAAATTTTGATCTTGCGGCTTTCCAGGAGGCTATGAGTACCGAAGGGAAGAGTCTTGGAGTTGAGGTCAAGGTACAGCACGAAGACGCATTCCGCTTCATGCACAAGATCTGATCTGGAAAATTAATCTATATACTACTAGAGGTAATTTTTCATGCTTATAAACCCGAAAGAAATCCTGGAAACAATCCAGATGATCAGGATGGAACATCTCGATATCAGAACCGTAACAATGGGCATCAGTCTGAGGGATTGTAGCCATCCTGATATTGAGGTTTTCAATGAGAATATTTATGAAAAGATAACAAACCGTGCAAAAGAGCTTGTGCGCACAACGAATGAAATCCAGAATCTCTATGGAATTCCAATTATCAATAAGCGAATTTCGGTAACCCCGATAGCCGTGGTAGCCGAAAGTTGCAGGTCTCCTGATTTCGTTTCCATCGCAAAAACAATGGATGAGGCTGCAAAAGACACAGACGTGGATTTTATAGGAGGTTTCAGTGCTCTTGTGCACAAAGGCGCAACTGTTGGAGACCTGAAGCTTATCCATTCCATTCCGAAAGCCCTTGCAGGCACGGAAAAAGTCTGCTCATCGGTAAATGTTGCCACCACAAAAACCGGAATTAATATGGATGCAGTTGACTTGATGGGTGGTATCATAAAAAAGACTGCAGATTTGACTTCGGATAGAGATGGAATAGGCTGTGCCAAGCTTGTTATCTTTGCAAACGCTCCTGAAGACAATCCCTTTATGGCTGGAGCCTTTCACGGAATAGGTGAGCCCGAGTGTGTTATTAATGTTGGGGTAAGTGGGCCGGGTGTTGTCAATGCTGCTATCTGCGAGCTTGAAACCCCGAATCTTACAGAAATATCGGAGACCATTAAAAAGACAGCCTTTAAGATTACCCGCATGGGAGAAATGGTGGGCAGAGAAGTTTCGCGAAGGCTTGGAGTTGAATTTGGAATCCTGGATCTTTCTCTTGCTCCTACGCCCGCAATCGGAGATAGTGTTGCTGCAATTCTGGAGGCAATGGGGCTTGAGCGCTGCGGGGCTCACGGAACGACTGCAGCTCTTGCTCTTCTAAATGATGCCGTGAAAAAAGGCGGAGCTATGGCTTCTTCCTTAGTAGGCGGCCTGAGTGGAGCTTTTATCCCTGTTAGTGAGGACGCAGGAATGATAGAAGCCGTCAGGGCTGGAGCCCTTAGTCTGGAAAAACTCGAAGCCATGACCAGCGTCTGCTCTGTTGGCCTTGATATGATCGCAGTCCCAGGTGATACTCCTGCTTCAACCCTTTCGGCTATTATTGCTGACGAGATGGCAATAGGAGTAATAAATAGAAAAACTACGGCAGTTAGAGTTATTCCTGCACCTGGAAAAGGAGTTGGAGATTCCGTAGAATTCGGCGGCCTACTTGGAAATGCACCTATTATGCCAGTAAGCGATTTCAGTTCCGAAGTTTTCGTAAAACGAGGAGGGAGAATTCCTGCTCCTATCCAGTCGCTTACGAACTGAAGTGGTAAACTGAAATAACAACTGAAATCAAAGTTGCGCCAACAAAACTTTGATTATTTTTTTACAAAAATTCTGGTCTGATGTGTAAAAACCCTTCGGTTATTGAATGTACAAAGTTTTATATTATCAAGCCAGTATAGACTGATATCCTTTGTGTCTAGCGTTATATCTTAAATCAATATTTTAAATCGATCTTTTGACTTTATTACTAAGTTTTTTGAGTGATGGATTTTGAGCGAGCTTGAAAAATTGATAAATCTTGCAAAAAATGCAGCCGAAAAAATCCGGAAATACAGATTTGTGCGAGTAGTCTCACACAATGATGCTGACGGGCTTACCTCAGCCGGGATAATGGCACAAGCCCTGTTGCGGGCAGGCATCTGCTTCCAGCTCTCGATAGCTGGAAGGCTGGATGAAGCTGTAATTGAAGAAGTGAACAGGAGCATCTCCAGGGATGAACTTGTTATTTTCTGCGATATGGGCAGTGGGCAGCCTGATCTGATATATAGGGTGGCTGCCGACGTCATAGTGCTTGACCATCATCAGCCTGTGGGGCAGTCTCCGGCGAAGGTAGTTGTGAACGCCCATTTGGTAGGAATAGATGGGGCCACTGACATCTCGGCTTCTGGCACCTGCTATTTGGTAGCCAGAGAACTAGCAGCTGATAACATTGATCTTGCAGGATTAGCCATTGCAGGTGCAATCGGAGACAAGCAGCTTTTTCACACGGCTAATGCTTTCATTCTGGAAGAAGCCTTAAAATCAGGTATCGTGTCTATTCGAAAGGGACTCAAAGTAGGAGACGGAGACCTTGTAGATGTACTTGCATATACTACCGAACCTTTCCTGGATATAACCGGTTACCCTGAAAAAGTTAAAGAATTCCTTAACCAGCTCGGGCTTTCAGGAAAGATTGAAGATCTCTCTGAGGAAGAAGTCTTCAGGCTTGCCAATGCTATTGCCCTAAAACTTGTCAAGCAGGCAAGCCCTGAAGCTATTGAAGCAGTCATAGGAGAAGTTTTACTCCTGAACCGGGAGCTTGTAAGAAATGTTTATGATTTTATTTCTATTCTTAGCACATGCGGAAAACAGAAAATCTATGGGTTTGCTATCTCTCTCTGCCTGAAAGACCAGGCTATTGTCAATGAAGCCCTTGCCCTTAAAAATGAACATGAAAAAAAACTTACAATAAATATCAGAGAAAATGTAGAAAAAATTCGCAAAGGGGAGAATCTCTGGTACGTTATTACTGTTGATGCTCTTTCTACCGGAAGCCTGGCAAGTACAGTTGTCCGCTACCTTCATCCCGAGCTTCCCTTCATCTGCATAAACGAATCCGAAGGTATTCTGAAAATCTCCTCAAGGGGTACCCGCGAACTTGTCTCAAAGGGTCTTGACCTCGCTTTTGCCATGAGAGAAGCTGCAGGTGCAGTTGGCGGAAGAGGCGGCGGGCACAGCGTAGCTTCAGGTGCTGCAATCCCTATTGGAAGTGCAGAGGAATTCCTGAGTATCGCAGACAGAATCATAGGTGATCAGCTCCAAAAGTCCGGAACGAGAAACCAAAAACGATAAAGATAATAAGTTGGAAAAGCGATGGGAGTACTTATGAAAGTTACAGGTACAATTGAATTTCCAGATCCCGAATCAAGAAAATCCGCCGCGATAATTCTGCAAGCTCTTTCTCCAGATAACCTTAGAAGTATGGAAAGTGAAATCCGTGATGATAAAGTTGTAGTCCGGTTTCATTCTGAGAAAATAGGCTCCCTTCTTGCAACTGTTGACGATTTTCTTCTGAATGTTAAAATTGGAGAAGGGATCGAACAGGCTCTGAAAAAGTGAGACAAAGTCCGGGAAAGCTAAATTATTTCCCATTTTTCTTTCTTGCTTTATTTCTTTTCTTCTCCTGTGCGTTCTCATTTTCTTACTTGCTTTTTTCGTTATACTCTTTACTTTTATCTGTCCTGTTTATTTTTCTCTTATTTTCTCCTTTTTCTCTTTACTCTCCCCTTTTCCTCTCCTTTTTCCTCGTGGTTATTATTGTTGCCTTTAGTCTTCCCTCCAGAGCTGTATTAGTTCTTTGAGCCTTTCGTCCGTAAGTTCTGCTCCGGTTTCAGGGATTTGTAGTCCATTGCGATAGATATGGATAGCCTTCTGCAGTTCTTCAGCACTTATTTTTTCTCCTTCATGAGAAGTCGGACTATTCCAAGGATTCCAGGCTCGAACCGTCCAATTCCAATTCTGTGTAATTTTTTCGTCTCCTGTTCTGGCAAGCGCTATTACATTATAAACACCTGGAGCAAGTGTACTCTCCGAGTATGAACTATTCTTAACGTCGAATTCGGAGTTCCTGCTTTCTCCATTAAGATACCAACTTACATTGCAAGCATAGTTTGTACTGACACTAAACTCCTGCTTGTCTCCTTTGTAGCTTGTAATATTCTCCCCGGGGCTGGCTGAGTTAATTGAAAGAGGAGCTACTTTTATATAACCGAGTTTTGTCTCGGTGTCGAATCCGTTACTGTTACCAACAGTCAGAGATACCGCATAATTTCCGTAAGACCCATAAGTATAGATTGGATTCTGAGCTGTCGAGTCGATTTTCCCATCACCATTCATATCCCACTTCCACGAGAAAGCGTTACTAGAAATGTCAGTGAATTGGACCGTAAGAGGATACATCCCTGATGTAGCATTTGAAGAAAAGTCAGCTTTAGGAAGCTCATTACTGGTTGTGAAAGCTTTAATGCAAAGGTTTGCTTCCAAGTTAGCGGATATATCTTCCCACTTAACTCCATTAGGACTCACGTAGCTTTCTCCTGGATTGGCCTGAGCCTTGCTGCTGTAACGGACTACAGGTTCTTCGACTGCAAGGGGACCTGAAACTGAAGGATTAGTAAATCTTATAACGATTGAAAATCTCTCTCCTGCACTGATTGGTACTGTGGAGTTCAGCACATGTGTATGGTATCCTGGGAAAGAATATTGGCCGTTTTCCTGTGCGACGAATCCCTGTGATGAGTTAACAGGACCTGAAATCGGATTTTTGTATATGTATATCTCGTAAGCCGTGTTAAGGTCTGTAGTATAGAATCCTATGGCTCTAAGATTTTCGTTCCTTTCCGAAGAAAAAACGTTACTCCCCCAGGCAACTAGGGGGTTTTCTGAATAGTTTTTCGATACTGTCCACCCCAGAGGGTCATACTGATAGACATTATCATAATTATCCTTATTTTCAGCTGTGAACACGGCATTTTCATTGTACCCTAGTTTTGTGTCGTAGTATGAAATATAGAAATACCCGTCTTCACCCCAAATATCGCCCCAGCTATTCTTCGCTATAAAAGCCCCATCTCCGGGCGGAACCTGTGTAAACAAATTTCTGTCAAAAGAATCGTTCCAGCCCACAATAGTTATAGCATGATTGACAGACTGACTCCCTATATATCGATAAGTATGACTTTTTTCTTGATAATAAGCCTGATTCCAGTAAATTGTGGAGTACACAGCTCCGTATTCCAAAAGTGCCTTTTTAATAACCTCGTTATCCAGAGGTTCCATCTTGTCAGGTAGGAAAAGAGTCTCCTGTATATGCTTCTGTACCTGAATTCCTGAGGGCGAATAGGTAGACGACTCATTATAAGGATCTTCTGATTCATTCACAGGCCCGTTCCAGCGGGAAAGATATGCTGTTGATGTGAATGCATTCCCGCCGTCATCCGGAGTAAGATCAAAACCCTGCGAATAGCTTTTTGAGACAAGATTTTTCATGTTGTTTTCGGAAAAGTCATAGCTTTTTCCTTCTTTTATCAGGATATATGATTCAAGGGATGCAATACTTGAAAAGGCCCAGCAGCTTCCGTCTTTTCCTTGGTTCTTTGCGGCCGTTACTTTTCCTTCCTTGCGCAGATCATAAACCGCTGGAAGATCTGAGCCTGAGACTTTCAGTAAAAGTCTTCCTTCAGGATTTGAAAGTCCTGATAGATTTACAGGTGAGGGCGTGTACCCTGTACCTGAAGCCTGTCCGTAGCTGTCCACAAGAGTGAGGGATTCAATTGAGCCAGACTTCCAATTATCCAGAAAGTCAGGATTCATCGGTGCTGTACCAATCACAGGTTCAGCCACAGATTCAGCCGCAGATTCAGCAGAAAACGTGCAGTTTTGTGACATTTCAGGATCTTCGGCACTTCCTGCAGCAAAATATGGACTGCTCGGCAGGCACAAAATTAAGACCATAAATACAACCAGAAAAATTTTTATCCTTTTCAAGATCTTTGGCCCCAGTGAGATCAATTCCAGACAAGTTCTAAAAAATATTTACATTTTGGTCTAGATGTAAATCTTTATCATTATTTTATAACTAACTCCCAAAACTATTTAGGAAACTCGGCTATAAATCTTTTTCCAACTGATATTAATTTTTTATTATATAATTGAACAAATTTACTTAGATTTCCTCTGCAAAAGCTAATTGTGGGTCATTAATTAGTGAAAAAATGTATTATTTCTTGAAAAAGAAATATTCAACAAGTAAACAAAAATTACACTTTAACAATGCCAAATTCTTCTGTTTTACTTATTTCAATTTAATCTCAACTGATTTATTTTAATACTCTATCCAATTTCAGTTGATTAATTTTGGTATAATTTCTATTCGATTTAATTAATTTTTATACATTCTCGGATTGAAGTTGAGATTTCCAATAGAAAGAAACATTACCGTTGCTTTTCCATAATTTATAAGGCGCATTTTAAGGGGGTGGAAACCTGCTTTCGGAAATACTTGCAGACTTTGAGAAAAACAGGCCTGAAGACCTTAACAAGGAGATCCTTAGAATTGCCATTATCGCAGAACTGGATGCTATCAATATTTATGAGCAGATGGCAAACATGGCAAAAAGATTAGTAAAGTTTTATTTGGCGTTACCAGAAAGAGAAAATCCATGTATCCATGTTTGAGTCCGTGCTTCTGCAAACTGACAGATAGTCTTTGAAATCTATGCCGACTATGCTATCGTGAGAAGTTGAAAATAAGTTTAGGATAATTTTGAATTAAACTTTTTAAACTTAAAATGAGTTTAAAACAAGTTTAATCTTGACACTTCTGAGGCCTACTTATAAGGATGAAGTATAATAATCGTTTTTAAGAACATTTTTCCTTTTTTGTATCCTTTCCGTGTTTTTTCTTGTTTCTACCCAATGCTTGCTATATCAACATATCACATTAATCTTTATCTTGCCAGAATCATATTCTATTGATCCTCCATGCTTGAAGAATATGAAAAGAAAAGACATTTTAAGAAGACTCCTGAGCCTATAGCAAGCGATTTCAAAAAAAGCTCCGACAAACCAATTTTTGTAGTTCAGCGCCATGAAGCGCGTAACCTTCACTATGATTTCCGCCTGGAGATAGAGGGGGTTCTGAAAAGTTGGGCTGTGCCAAAAGAGCCTCCAAAAGAAGCAGGAATCCGAAGGCTTGCTATTGAGACTGAAGACCATCCTCTGGCATATTCTGATTTTGAAGGAGAAATCCCAGTTGGAGAATATGGAGCTGGCAAGGTTGAGATCTGGGATAGGGGTACTTTTGAGCTTTTGAAACGTGAGGAAAGGGAGATTGTGGTGGCACTTGAAGGAGAAGAACTAAGAGGAATTTATGTTTTAATTCGGACAAAGTATGGAAAAGGAGAAAAAGGCTGGCTCTTCTTTAAAAAGTCCGACTAAACCCAAGTTAAATTCCATATTTGTGAATAATCAAGCTAATTAATCCATGTGGCAATAACGGTGAAGGCAGTTTTTTAAACCTAGTTTTGGGCTTAGACCCTGAGCTTTTTAAACCATCATGAGTATAAGAGCATATGGGGATACTTACGGAAGAAATGGTAAAGATCAATGTTTTTGAAATTGCCGGGGAAAACTGTTGCGTTGCCGCCTGTGACGGGCAGAAAGTCTACGATAAAATTACGGCTGCGCTCTGCGAAAATAAGACGATAGAACTTTCTTTTGCAGATACGAATGAGTTAACTCCTGCTTTTTTGAACTCAGCAATAGGGCAGCTTTACGGCTGTTTTCCCATAGAAAAGATTGAGAGCAACCTCTTATTCACGGATATCTCCGAGGAAGATGAGATTATCCTAAAGAGGGTTATAGAGCGGGCGAAAACCTATTTTGAGCATGCATATACCTGTAGAAAGGCGCTGAAAGATGTGCTTGGAGGAGAAGAAGATGCGTAAGAGCGTTCACCACGCAATCGTTTTTCCGGTGAAACGCCACCCAAGGCTTCGCGCTGGAGTAGCCAGATCCGCAAAACCTGCTCCTATAAAAGTGCATTCCATAGATAACTACGATTTTCCCGCAGGCAAGGGCTACTTTTTTGATACCAATATCTGGCTGTATATCTACGGCCCAATCGGCTGGCCTGATCAGCTATCGGATGCTTATTCCAGAGCCTTAAAAGCAATCCGAAACTCCGAAGGTACAATTTACATAAACTGCATGATAATTTCGGAATTCATCAACGCCTTCTCCAGAATAGAGTTCAAACAACAGACCGAGTTTACGAGGTTCAAGGAATTTCGAAACTCTCTGGCCTTCCGAGCAATCGCCCAGGAAATAGCCTACAATGTAAGAAAAATCCTCAAAAGCACCCTTGCATGTGACCCTGAACCGCAGGCGATAGATCTTCCTGAGGTTATGGATATGTTCGAGCAGGGAAAATACGATTTCAATGACCTTCTCTTTGCCCAGATCTGCCGCGCAAAAGATATGGTTTTTGTAACCCATGACAAAGATTTTAGCGAACTTGGAGTCGAGATCCTGACCGCAAATGAGAAGCTAATGGATGTGGGGAAAAAATAACTGTGCAGTTTAAAGTATGGCTTGAAAAATCTGATGAAGGAGGTTTACCGTCCAGTGCCTTGAAATTACTGCTGCTATCGGTGAAGGAATACGGAAGAAGAGACGCTTGAAAACATCAGGAGGCTATTCAGCTTGTCTGGAAGTAACAGAACAGGCTCAGGTGCTGGGAAGGGGCACTATTTTATCCATTCAAACCTCAATTTCGACTTTCTGTATTCCAACAAAGTCGAGATGTTCCGTTTCTTCCTTTTCGGCTTCAACCTCAAGATACAGTTCAATCGCTTCTTTTATTCTCCTGTTTAACTCATCAAGCGTCTCTGCCTGCGTATGACATCCCGGAAGTTCAGGCACAGAAGCTAAGTAAACTCCATCTTCGTCTCCTGTTCAATCACAACAGTAAATTCTCTCATTGATTGGCCTCTTCTTTCAGATCTAAATCATATTCCAATGATTTTATTTATAGCTGTGTTAATTTCCTCATTCACTCTTTGCATGTTTGTTTTCAGGAAGAATATACAGAAAAGCTGATTTCAAAGAGATATTAAATATATTTCTATATAAATATATTTTCTGCGCGTGCTGTTCCCATCCCTCCCCACCTACTGTATTTTCCAAAATCATAAAATCCTTAAACCGGACCCCGAAATAGATAATTCTTAATAAAACTGGGAATACCGGAGAGTTTTCTCCACTACAAATACGACAAATTTATCATTTATGCAAATAAAAATACTACTGATTCCATTGCACTGGTTAAAAAGCTGGCTTGACAGCTGCCAGAAAAAAGTTACTGAAAAGAATTCTGAAGGGAATTAGTAGACTGCTCCTATACATAGATTTACCGAACAGGGGAGAAGATAATGCCTACAAAAGAAGAGATAGACAGCCAGATTATAGACTTCTGGGATGAGATTTTTGATCTTGAAGACAAAAGCAAAGAAGAACTAGAGGCTAAGTATGCAGAATGGAGGGAAGTAGAACCGCGACTGGACGAAGGGGTAGATGAACTCATAATACATATAGAGGCAATGAAAGGGATCAGCGACGAAAGCATGTTTATCTACAAAGAGGTTAAGGAAATCAAAGTCAGGTACAAGCAGCAGAAGGATGAGATACAGGCAAAAATAGATTCGCTGAAGAAAGAAAAAGAAAAGATATAAAGATTTCACTGGTTGATTTTTCAGGGTAGAGGATGGAAGTTAAGATAGATGATAATGGGTTTTCTCATCTCTGTTTTCATCAATTTCCGGCGCGTGTTGTCCCTTTCCCCTACATACTGTTTTTTTTTCAAAATCATAAAATCCTCAAACCAGAATTCTAAATGCAAAATTTTTGATAGTTCCCGGAAATATGTGAGATGCTTTAATAAAAAGCTTTATGAGGGGGGTTCTGAAATTTACGTGATCTCATGCAATCATCAAAAAACAAATTTTTTTGCCAAACCATTCACTTTTGTTTCATATTATTTTAAAATATATATTTAATATAGTTTTTTTCTAGAAAGCTTTGGAAAAAATCAAAGGATATATTAATTAAATAAATTCTTCTGTAGTACATGCTACTTTTCAAAAACTCAGCTAAAACAATGGAAGGCGTTCTCAATAATGCAAAACATGCTACAGATGGAAAACCACATGACGTAAAGCCGGGTGATATAATATTGATTGCTCAAACTAAGAGTACGCTTCCTCATGGACAAAAACCAATAAGATGGATAATGAATTTTGTGTCTTGTGAAGAAGATGTAAATAATCTAAGCGATAAAATCTGGGGAAAACACTGGCGGTATATAATTAGCGGGGAAAACGTAAGACCCGTCGAACCTTTTGATATAAACGAAGTAAAAGTTACTTCTAAAAACTATGATGCAGTTCAAACTTTTGCTGTAATAAAGCCTGAGGATGAAGATAAGGTATTGAATTGGATATCTGAAGCTGTAAGTACTTATGTATATAGTAAAACTTCTATATCTGAAGAGTTTAGGGAAGAAAAAACTCTGGATTACGATGAACTGATTCAAAAATTGGATATTAAATACAGAAATACTCCAGAATTTAAAGAAACTATTACTGGATTGATTCAAAGACCTTCCTTATTGTCTAACGCGATTAAAGAAAAATATGGTTACAAATGTATGACATGTGGATATCCGGGATTTTTGAAAACGAACGGTGAGAAATATGCAGAAGTTCACCATATGATCGAATTAAATCAAAAAGCACCGAAAACACTTCAAAGTTAGAATTTACTAGTTGTTTGTCCACTGTGCCATAAAAAGCTGCATTATGCTGATGTGAAATTAGACTTTTTAGATCCAGGATGGAAAATAACTATTGATGACGAAGAGCATATTATTAAGTAAATCTTTATTTTTGATATTCAAATCAGGCTTCTACAAAACTTTTGTAAATATTTAATCTAAAGATAGGCCCTACTTGATCTTAACATAATCCTCCAACTCGAGCCAATTGAAACATTTTCTGTGTAATTTCTGGCGAATTAGCCTTTTTATTTCTTTTTTATCAGATAAACAGAAAGCGTTTCTGACCGATTTGTTTATATACTGAGATGATATGTATAGTGAGCCATTAACTATTTAGATACCGCTAATTTCTGAGAACTTCTGGCCATTTTCCGGATCATATTTTTGATTATCAGGAGCCTGTAGCTGCCGGAATATAAGGGACGGGTCCAAGTCTGGAAGCCTATGGAAGCTCGGAAATTTCATCTTGAAAAGGAAAACGCTAGTGCTGAGAGCACCACAAACCGCACCGGGCAGCACAAAGTCTGTGCAAAAGCGCTGAAGGTCATTCATGCTCATTGATTAAGGAAAAAGCTCACCTGAGCTCTGAAATAAGAAACTGATAGGCTTGAGGGCCACAGGATAAACCAAGCAGCATGCAATAATCACTAAAATACAAAAAATTATAAAATTGAACATTACTTCGGAGGAATCACTTGGCAAGAAAGAAAGTACAGAGAAAGCTTGACGGATGGAAATCCAAGGAATGGTATAATATTGAAGCTCCTGCTTATTTAAACAGAGCTATTGTCGGTAACACTATGGCAGGAGATCCTTCCCTGCTTGTAGGGCGCAAGATTGAAACCACTGTTGGTGAACTTACCAACGATATGACCAAGAATAACACAAAGGTCATCCTCAGGGTCAACAATGTTGTTGGAGACACAGCAACTACCGACCTCATGGGCCATGAACTCACAACCGATTATGTTAGGTCAATCGTGAAGAGGCAGACCTCAAGGATCGATGCCAACATAGATGTTAAAACTAAAGACGGCTATGTCATCCGTGTAAAGCCCACCTGCTTCACCATTAAAAGGGCACGCTCAAGCCAGATCAAAGCCATCAGGGAAATGATGGTTAATATCGTCACAAAGCGAGCATCAGAATCCGATTTTGAGACTTTTATGCAGGAAGCAATCCTTGGCAGGCTCTCAGCAACCATTTACAGGCAGGCCAAATTCATTTATCCGCTCCGCAGAGTCGAAATCAGGAAAACTCAGGTTGAAGCCACTCCAGCAGCACCTGCTGTACCCAAACCTGCAGCAGCCTAATTTCATCTGGTTTAATATCAAGAAGCAGGGGAAAATCCGAAAGGATTTTCTTATCTCTTTTATTAGTTTCTCTTATTGTTCTAATTTGTTTCTTAGTCTCTTTTAACTTCGAACTCTACCTACTAGCACGTGGGCAAACCCCTAAAGTGTAATTTGAGAGAGCCTCCAGGTTTTTAATCATTTCTTTTTCAGGCCTACAGCCGATACTTTTGAAGTTTTTCCTATTGGGGCTGTTGCTGAACCTGTCGCTGAATCTACCGCTGTTCGGTTTACAGAAGCCTTTTCCTTTTTGATTCCTTCAGTTCCCGAGACTCTATTTTTCCAGTATTTTCGGCCTTCTTTGCAGCGACGGTTTATACAGAACTCTTCCTCAGTGCTTTCATCTTCCCCTTTTAGTTTGAACAGCTTCCAACCACAAGTTTCACAGGTCTTGTCAAGTATAGTCAATTTTCCGGTTTTTGGAACTGAATGGGTGTACCCACAGCGTTTCGTGCAGCCCAGGAATCGTGTATCTTTAAAGGTGATCAGAAACATGCTTCCATCACATTCTGGGCAGGGGCCGACAGTTTCGGGGGGGTAACATTCTTTTTCAAGATCACAGGTAAAACAGGGACCTATACCCACGGCCCAGTTATACTTATTTCCTACTTTTAAGACCGCTGCCCCTTCTTTTTTACATTCTTTGCTCCTGAGTACGGTCAAAGCCCCGGCTTTTGGTAGGGGATACGAATTTCTACAGTCAGGGTAACCTGTGCAGCCAACAAATCGGCCTGAATCAGTTTGCACGATCCTGAGCACATGTCCGCAAGCCTTACAGGTTCCTATGTAGTTTTTCTTGTCTTCAAGGGCAGCTTCATCCTTGATCGTGCCTGCTATGCTTGAAGTTAGTTCCTTTTTATTTGCTTCAAGCTGGGCATACATCTCCCTAATCAATATTGTACCCTCGTCAAGGGCAGCTTCGAACTCTTTTTTCCCGTCTTCTACTTCCTGGATCAAGGCTTCAATTTTTGCCCTTATATCCGGCCTGACAAGGATTGGAACAGTTAGAGAGAGACCTTCCATAAGCGTAAAGCCTGTATCCAGAATAGAAACAGTTTTTCCCTTTGTCTCAAAGTACCCTCGTTTCTTGTTTGTTTCGATATGTGTCGGAGCTGTTGCCTTTGTCCCGATTCCGTTTTTATCCATAAGGGTTAGAAGTTCAGCTTCAGTCAGCTTCTTTGGTGGACTGGTTTTGGACTTTGTGTTGCTAAGCTTTTTTATGCCCACTTTCTGGCTTTCTTCTACAAACGGGAGAAGCTTATCCTTCTTATTTTCAAAGGGATAGGCTTCAAGCCAGCCTGAATCTTTGAGTACAGTACCGGACGAGTCAAAAGGCTCCTCATGCACAAGCATATGGAGGTGAGTTTTTTCGAAAACTGCTGCAGGCATAAGGTTTGCTAGAAAATGTCTTGCTATAAGGTCGTAGACTTCAGGGGCCTGAGGGATATTTACTGCAGAACTTATCTCTCCTCTTGAAGCCGCTCTTATCGGATGAATCGGAGGATGGTCATGTGCATCTTTCTCCCCGTTCTTTGGCACAATTTGAGTTATAAGGATAGACTCTGCAAAAGGTTTGTACTCTTTCTGGCGTGCAAAATCAAAGACAAGAGACTTGAAATCAAAGTCATCAGCGTATTTGTTTGTCTCAGTCCTGGGATAGCTTGTAAATCCTGCAAGATAAAGCTGTTCTGCAACCTCAAGAGCAAGTTCCGGGCTTATCCCAAGGAACTTGGAAGCTCTTTTAAGGAACTCGGTAGTGTTTAATGGATTAGGAGGACTTGTTTTTGCTTCTTTTACGGTTTTTTTCGCAACTAGTCCTTCTTTTGCCCCTTTCAGCCTCTTGAAGATCTCAGCGGCTTTTTCCTTATCGTGAATATTTCCTGCTCTGTGAATTCCTTCGAATTCTCCGCCTTCTGCCGAGAAAATTGCAGTTATCTTCCAGAAGTCCTTTGCTTGAAAGGATCGGATTGTTTTTTCTCTTTCATATACAAATCCGCAGGTGGGTGTCTGGCAGGGACCGATAGAAAGGATATCTTTTGTCCTTGCTCTTTCCCTAACCGAGAGTGTGACAAAACGAGTAAAAGCTGCTCCCATTTTAAGATCCAGAATCTGTCTGGCTTCTGCAGCCATTGCCATGTTATAATCTGGATCTATTAAGCTCTCGAAAGCGTTTCTTACTTCCTTTGGGGAGAGGGACGAAAAACGTGCCCTTGCAACTGGAACATTTGTTACTTCTTCTGCAAGCGTTTTTGCTTCAAATCCTATATTTTCTCCTTCTCGGTCATAGTCGCAGGCAAGGACGATCTTGTTTGCTCTTTTTGCTAGGTTCTTTACTGCAGTAGCATAATCAGCTCGTGTTACAAGTTTCTGAGGGTCTACTCCAAGGAGTACACCTGGGTTAACCTCACTCCATTTATTATACTGCTCCGGAAAATCATAATTCATAATGTGTCCGGAGAGTCCCATTACCAGCCACTCTTCACCTTTCCACTTAAATTCGTATGCAGGCAGCCCTTCTACTGTTATCTTTTCAACTTCCCCTTCGCCCAAGATGCTGGCAATCTGGGCTGCTGCCTTATTTTTTTCTGCAAATGCGACAACTGTCATATAAATACCCTAATCTGTTCTTGAGATGATATTGAGATCCAAAATTAGTACAAACAAAGAATCTTTAAGGAAATATAAAATCAAATGTGTAAGTAAATACGTAACGAAATGCTTAACGAGATACATAAGGAAATGAGTAACGAGATAAATAAGAATATACACAAGAAAGATTTTTTCCTTCGTTATCTTTTCTTGTATGGATTGCGTATTTTCCAGTTTAATGGATTAATTATAATGTTTAAGCATACTGTTTATTCGTAAAAAATTTTTCAATTAAATAATTTTCAAAATCCGTGTCTAGTTTTCTTTTATACGTTGTGCTAGATAGTATGCATACATTATTTATATATTTGTCTGCTTATACATATTAAGCGACTTTCCAGACGTGAAAAGATATATATCAGTTCATTGTCTGTTCTACTCTGCAAGACCAAGATGCTGGACTTATCTTTACCACGAATATTTTGGTTGGGTCGTTGATCTAGCGGTTAGTTTGCAGTCAAGGTTAATCATATTATCAATGTGTGCTTTTATCAGCGCCTTTCGATTAATATAAAAATAATAATTTCCTCATTCACCTTACAATCTGGAGTAACAATGACACTGATGGAAGATGCTAAGAAGGGAATCATCACCCCCTCAATAGAAGCCGTGGCAAAAGCTGAAGGAATAGATCCTGAGATTATCCGATCCTGTGTGGCAAAAGGGCTAATCGCTATCCCTGTAAATAACAGGCGAGAGACCCTTCCTATTGGCATTGGGAAATATATGAGCACAAAAATCAATGCCAATGTAGGAACTTCAAGGGATTGTATAGACATTGATGCCGAAATCGAAAAAGCAAAAGCTGCAGAAGCTTTTGGCGCTCATGCTGTAATGGATCTTTCCACAGGTGGAGATCTGGACGAAATTCGCACCCGAATCCTAAGATCTGTTGACATTCCTGTAGGGACGGTTCCAATTTACCAAGCAGCAGCTTCCAAGAAAGTTGTCGTGGAGATGACCTCGGATGACATGTTCAACGCCGTCCGAAAACATGCCAAACAAGGTGTGGACTTTGTTACCGTGCACGCTGGGGTCAATTTAAATTCTCTTGAGCGCCTGCGCCAGAGTGATAGGATAATGAATGTCGTAAGCCGGGGAGGTTCTTTTACCCTTGCCTGGATGTTGCACAACGGGGAAGATAATCCCTTCTATGCTGAATATGATTATCTCCTTGAAATCGCAAAAGAATATGACATGACCCTGAGCCTTGGGGACGGCATGCGTCCAGGCTGCATTGCCGATGCCTCCGACCGCCCGAAGTTTATGGAATTTATCACACTCGGTGAACTCGTAAAACGGGCAAGGGCTGTTAATGTCCAGACTTTTGTGGAAGGCCCTGGACATGTTCCTTTAAACGAAATCGAACTGAGCGTAAGAGGTATGAAAGAGCTTTGTAACGACGCTCCTCTATATTTATTAGGTCCGCTCGTGACCGATATTGCTCCAGGCTTCGATCACATTACAGGCGCGATTGGAGGAGCAATTGCAGGAATGCACGGCACTGATTTCCTTTGTATGGTAACTCCTTCCGAACATCTCGCCCTTCCAACTCTTGAGGATATAAAAGAGGGCTTGCTCGTAACAAAAGTTGCAGCTCATACTATTGATCTGATTAAAGAAGGTCCGAGAGAACGCGCCTGGGAAAAGGATCTTGCCATGGCTTATGCGCGCAGGGATCTTGACTGGGAAAAGCAGTTTGAGCTTGCAATCGATGGCAATAGAGCTCGTAAAATCCGGGATGCCCGAAGAACCGAAAGCGATACCTGCTCGATGTGCGGGGATCTTTGTGCCTTGAAAATCGTAAAGGAAGCTTTTGAGAAAAATAAAACGGAATAATAAGTCTTTTTTCAATTTTTCTCATTTTAGCTCTTTTTTCACTTCTTTTAATTATTTTTACTCATTCTTAAGATTTAGTTCAATCTTTTTTAACTTGTTCAGTTTTTTATCTCATTTCAACTTCTTCTTCAGAACCTTAGTTTTTAAAATTCTCAAATAAATTGCACTTCAGCTCACACCTATTCTGTAGAATAAATTTATGTGATAAATGGAAAACAGGTTCGACGTTTGAGCGAATATGCCTCGACCATGTGATGGGGGTGGTATCTCAGTTTTGCTTTTCGAAGTCCGCTGATGCCAAGATCGCTTTCCCGGTTAATATACTCCACCTCACTGGCAAGAAGTGCTGCAGTTTCCACATTGATTGCCTTGTAGATTCCTTTATATTCCGGCAGCCCTTTCTCAAAATGAATTAGTGCTGTATTAGCATTAAGGCGCTCAAAAAGAGAAATGGCGCCTACCTGTGAGCCAACCCTTATCAAAAGGCCTTGCAGGGGTAGCTCGGTGAAGTGTTCGATCGCGTAGCAGACCGCCTTTATCTCGTGGGCAAGGGTAAAATTATTCTTGCACTTTTTACTCTCACACCATTTTACCAGAAACTCCATTATCTCGTCTCGATTTTCGGGGGTTATCGGCTCAACTGTATGTTGATAATTTCTCCTGAATTTATTAATCTGATTGCGGATCTTGAGATATTTCTTCCCAGAAAGTTCCGCAAGGTCTAGAGCCCGATATACATATTCAAAATGGTTCAGGTCTGGAACCAGCAAAAGATCAGAGTTGATTTTCTTCATCCACTGTGCAGTATCATGATCAATGATTATAAGGGGCTTATCATCGCTGCTCATATCTAGCGACAGCCGTATTACTGCTTGCATGAGTGCAGGGTCACGGGGGCCGATAGGCGGGTGTAGCCGGGTAATTCCTGCGGCAGTGCACGCAAGAATAACGTTACCATTCACATATGCATAGCAGTAATGCGTAAAATGGTTCCAGCAGACCATATTTGTAAAAGTGTTATTGCTGTGAGTTGGCGGATAAAGTGCGTAATGATGCTCGAAAAAAGGTCGATCTGCAAGCGTGATCGGTTTGAAATCTTCTTGACTAAGCATTTTTAACAAGACTCTTTTGGTTTCTTATTTATTTTTATTGGAAAAACCCTGTACGGTCAGCTGCTCTTAGTTTCAAAAAAGTATAATTTTTACTAAATATTGTTCAAATAATATTTCTACTAAATATCTCTAAATAATATATTTTTATTGGATAATCCTTTGTCTAGGGGGATTTGCGTGGACGAAGCATAGGCTCTATAAGCTAGATCAAATATTATTTTTCAAGATATGGAAATTATGTACTTAATAGTTATATCAAGTACATTCAGTTTCATTAAACCTTTCAGAATGTCTCATTAAACTTATCGGGATTATTTTAAAATATTGATTTAATAAAGGAACCCAAAAATGCCAGAAAATAATATAAGACCTACAAAAAACGAAATAACGCCTATAAAGGACGATGTAAAATCCATAGAAGATAAAACAAAATCTGCAGAGAACGAAATCAAACCCGATTTGAAAATTCGCGCTGCAGAAGTAGAAGACGTCCCCCTGATCCTTGAGTTCGTCAAAGGTATTGCCGAGTTTGAAAATCTTTCTCATTCGGTCACAGCGACAGAAGAAAACCTGGCGGAATCAATGTTCGGGAAAAGGTCCTATGCTGAGGTTTTCTTTGCCGAACTGGACGAGGTGCCTGCCGGGTTTACAGTCTTTTTCCATAACTTTTCTACCTTTGTGGGGAAGCCGGGACTGTATATCGAAGACATTTTCGTAAAGCCCGCGTTCCGGGGAAAAGGAATCGGAAAAGCAATGTTTCTCCACTGTGTAAAGCTTGCAAAAGACAGAAACTGCGGAAGGATGGAATGGGCAGTTCTTGACTGGAATCCTGCCAGGGAATTTTACGAACATCTTGGGGGAGGCCCTGCAAAAGGATGGCGTATTTACCGCATGGATGAGGAAAAATTCGAAAATGTACTTGAAAAAGGAAATTGAGATAAAATTGAGGTAAAAGTCCTCAACAGAATGAAACTCGGTTTCAGATCCAAGTTTTCACGTTACATCTTCCTGCTGAATAAAAGAATGATGTTCAAGGCGTTCTATTCTCTTTTCAAGGTTTTCTATTTGCTGAATAAGTTGCTGAATAAGTTTTTCTGAGGCTTCTCCACCTTCGCCTTCCCCAATGCCTGACCATTTTCCTCCGGCTTTTTCGGCAAGTTTTTGGGCCATCTGCATAAACTTGTCCAGTTTCATAACCGGAAACGTTTCGAATTTGCACAGCCCCATGAAAGGAAGGACGGAAGTTGCATACGTTTTTTCATCGTCAGTTTCATAAATTATAAACGTGCGGTAGCCCGTAAGGTCAGTCCACTCGTCGATTACTTTTATGTCCTTTGGGTATTCGTAATTCGCATAGAATTCCGCGACTTTTAGAGAGTCTTTCGGCTCCCAAGTTATTATATCCATCAGTAACATTCCCTGATACCCCCAACATTATAACTAGATCTAACTAGATCCGAATCCTATTCAACTCAATTTTTTCTACTTAACTCGAATCGGTTTCAAAAATAAATTTGGTAAAGTTAAGTATTGTTTCTCTTCAAATGGGCATATACTTTTAGGAACAAATGATCAGAAAAAGAAGTCTGGGAAAGATTTTTATTTTATTTATCTTGTTCCTTATAAAATAAATTTAAGTTATCTTTGAATTTTAAGTTATCTTTGGTTAATATGCCAAGAAATTTTACAACTTTTTTTGCTTGATAAAATTAAAAAAGTGGATACTTAAAAATTGCAAAGTATTTTTCTGGCTAAAGAACTTATTTGTTTAAAATCTGAACATAATGTTCTATATATACATTTTTGGGTACTTTTTTCATTGCAATATACAATAGAACGGGAACAATTATCATGTCATCTAGATATCCAATTACAGGTATGAAGTCCGGTATTAAATCTATTGGTGATAATGCATAAGCTATGGCGATCCATAGTAGTATTTTTGCAGTTCTGGGAGTTCGAGGATCTTTATATATAAGCTTACCAAGTTCTAGGTATTTTTTGGCATTATTTTTTATTTCTTTGAATTTCAACATAACTGACATTAGATACATCACTGATTGTTTATAAATAATTATCTGGATTGTTAGAAGTATATATTCAGTAATCTGTAGTAGAAAAGAATTTCTTTTTCAGGCCGAGGTTGAATGTTCCACGTATTCTATTACCGAGCCGTCGGGATGCTTTACTGTCATGTTCCTGCCGGTTGGAACCTTATTTGGGCCCCTGAGAGTTTCTGCACCTTTTTCTTCCAGATAAGCCTTGAATTCATCAAGAGAATCGACGAGAAAAGTAGCCTGCGTGCTTCTGAAAGGTTTTAGGGCTTCATCCGAGCCGGCTATTAGCAAAATATTTTCTATCTGAACCAATTCCAGGCCGATTTGCGGGATTTCAAAGCGCATGGCTGCTGGAGAGCCTACGAGTTCTTCGTAGAATTCGAGGGCAGAGTTAAGGTCGTTTACATAGAGGCGGGAGAGGGTTTGAAGGATTTTCATTTTTCTTGTTCTCCAATAAAAGTTTTCTAACTTATATTAATTTGTTTTACTTAAAGTTCCACAACAAATATTACTAACCTCTCTATTATCTGGTTTCAGGTTTCAAAGCTGAAAAACAACAAGAAAGGTTAGAAAAATGTTAATTCTCGACCATCCCTACGTCTCCGAATTCTTAAAAAATACTGCTGTGGAATTACAGATTCCTGTTTTAAAAAATGAAATGGCAGCCGGACTGAAGACTGAAAAAAGGCTAAACCTTCTTGAAGAAGCTGAATTTATCAAATTAATTAAAGAAAAGGGTGAATTTTCTCTTTATTGCAATTCTGAAAATTCAATTGGCTGGATTTCGGAAAATCTAGGCTTTACAGGGTTGCCTGAGAAAATAGAACTTTTTAAGAACAAAGTTAAGTTTAGAGAGCTACTGGAAAGGTTATATCCCGAATTATATTTCAAAAGTGTTGAATTTGAAAAACTGGATGAAATTCGGGTTGAGGAAATCGAAAAACCATTTATCATAAAGCCTGCTGTGGGATTTTTCAGCCTAGGAGTGCATAAGGTTTCCACCAGCGATGAATGGGATTCAGTCTTGAAGTCCATAAAAGCTGAGGTTGAAGAAATCAAAAAGCTTTATCCGGCGCAGGTTCTGAATGTGGAGAATTTCATCATCGAAGGAAATATCGAAGGGGACGAATTTGCGGTTGATGCTTATTTCAATCGCGAAGGAAAGCCTATAGTCCTCAATATCTTAAAACATATTTTTTCTTCGGAAAACGATGTCAGTGACAGGGTGTATTTTACTTCAAAAATGATTATTGAAACCTACAGGGAAGCCATTGAGGATCTTTTAAAAGAGATCGGAAAGCTGGCCGGCCTCAGGAATTTTCCCTTTCATCTGGAGCTGCGGATAGGAGAAGACAGACGAATCCAGCCGATTGAACTGAACCCGATGCGCTTTGCCGGCTTGTGTGGGACCGATATCGCATATTTTGCATATGGAATTAATACTTACAGGTATTTTCTGGAACAGCTTGAGCCGGACTGGAATAAAATTCTTGCAGATAAAGACGGGAAGAATTTCTGCCTTGTTATGCTGAACAAATCGGACGATCTCAATTTGAAGGATGTAAAGACTTTTGATTACGAAAAATTACTTTCGGATTTTGAAAAGCCTCTAGAACTCAGAAAAGCGAATCATGAAAAACGCGGTTATTTCGGGTACATGTTTACCGAAACTAGGGACAGCAACTGGCAAGAAATTGAAAAAATTCTGAAATCGGATCTGAGAGAATATATCACTCTTAAATCAATAATATCAGACATTCCTATATCGAAAGATTCGATCTCGATACTGAAAGCTCTATCAAGATACTCAAAAACTGATTTTAATGATTAGGGTCAATTTGGATTTCATAATGATGACTAGCTAAGATTTTATATGTATCTACCTTTTAATCTCATTTTTGAAAAATAAGTAAAGAGTGCCTTTCCTGCAAAAAATCTATTTATCACTGAAAGTTTAATCTTTCCTTAGGAAAAAGGTAAATGGGGTACTTCTCTGGAAGACAATATCATAGAGGTAAATAACCTTGAATATTTTTTCGGTGAGATAAAGGCAGTCGATAATATCAGTTTTGCAGTCAGGAGAGGGGAGATTTTCTCATTTCTTGGCCCAAATGGGGCAGGAAAGAGTACTGTAATCAATATCCTTACTACCCTCCTGCCTATGCAAAAAGGAAGAGTAATTATTGCAGACCATGATTTGAGAACCGAACCTGAAAAAGTAAGGGAATCGATAGGGATTGTTTTTCAGGAGTTGACTCTTGATAGAGATATGACTGTGAGGGAGACTCTGGAATACCATGGAAGGCTTTATTCCATGCCAAAAGCTCAAAGGCAGGCGCGTGTGGACGAATTGCTCAGTCTGGTCGAGCTTGAAGCAAAGAGGGATGTCCTGACAAGATATCTGAGCGGTGGAATGAAACGCAGGCTTGAGATTGCAAGAGGACTGATGACCCGCCCGAAAGTACTTTTTATGGACGAGCCTACAATCGGGCTTGACCCTCAAACGAGAATAAGAATCTGGGATTATGTACGGGATATCAACCGACAGGGCACAACCATTTTCCTGACAACCCATTACATGGATGAAGCCGACCAGCTTAGCGATTATATAAGCATAATAGATCATGGACAAATAATTGCCACAGGCAAACCCTGGGAGTTAAAAAATGCACTTGGCCAGGATATTATATATCTGGAAACAAGCGATAATCAGGGAGCTTCAGATATTTTGAAAAAACTCGATACTGTAAGAGGGATTAGAGACAAATCGAAAGGAATAATTGTCATGGTCAATGTGGACGGTACTTACCTGCTGCCTGAGATCATGGATAAACTTCGGAATGGGGGGATTAAGATCATGGCCGTAAACCTAAAAAAGCCGTCAATGGATGATGTTTTTGTCCATTATACAGGAAGGGAGCTTAGGGATACTGGAACCGAAAAAGCGGTAGTTGTGAAACGGGGAGGGCGTTAAGAGATGCATAAAGGCTTTCTTACTATATATTGGCGGGACATGCTGAGGTTTGTCCGGTTTCGAACTCTACTGTTTACTTCCCTTGTCCAGCCTGCACTCTGGTTGGCTTTCTTTGGAGTAGCGATGTCAAATAATTTTGACAGGCTGACTGCAACTATGCCAGCTGTTCCCGGTGTCAGAGCTGTTGGATACCTGACTTTTATAGGTGCAGGTGTTATTGCCATGACCACGCTTTTCACGAGTCTTTTTGGGGGAACAGTGCTGCTATTTGACAAAAACTGGGGGCTTATGCGAGAGACCTTATCAAGTCCTCTGCCAAGAATCCATATAATAATAGGAATAGGGCTTTCAGCCATGACAAAGTCTTTTATCCAGGCCGCCGTTATATTGGTTTTGGGACTTTTACTGGGAGTTCAGTTTTTTGAAGGCTACACAGCACCACAGGTTCTGATCTCACTGCTTGGAATCATGCTTTTTATAGGAGCATTTTCTCTAGGGTTTCTTTTCCTTTCAGCTGCAATCGCAATAACTATGGAAAGTCCTGAAGGGATGCAGGCAGTAATAACCCTTCTTACAATGCCTTTCTTTTTTACAAGCAATGCGCTTTATCCATCTACTTCCTTCCCTCCCTTTCTCCGAGCTTTGTCCACAATCAATCCACTTACACATCTAGTAAGTGGGATCAGGTATTTTGCAATAGGGAGTGATTTTTCGTCAATAGGCATTCATTACACTTACACTCAAGGAGAGGCTGTTACTTCCTTTCTTGCACTGCTGGCTTTCGCCGCAATAATGTTTCTTATTGCTAGATGGAGATTTACCAAGGTTACAGTCACATGATTTCAATACGGCTCATGTTTTAAAGCTGTAAAGATAAGTAGAAAGGAGAAAAACACTATGGTCTGTACACACAGAGATATGATAAAAATTACGAATGTAGAGCAGGGCTCAAAGGGATGTGAGGAGTGCCTGAAAAGTGGAGATAGCTGGGTGCACCTGAGAATTTGCCTGACCTGTGGGCATGTGGGCTGTTGTGACCAATCAAAAAATAAACACGCAACAAAACACTTTAAAGAAATCGGGCATCCTGTGATCCAATCCTTCGAGCCAGGTGAGGACTGGAAGTACTGTTATATTGATCGCCAGTATATCGAATAAAAGTATAACGCGAATGTCAGACTTTCGACTAATATTTCGCGTTTAGGGTAAAAACTTTTCAACGTACTGCAATAACGGAAAACATTTTGAAATACGATAATTACTATCTTTTTTGACTCTAGATTCTCTACAGCTAGTCCTTTTTAGATCTAGTCTAGAAGTAATTAGAATTTTTTGCGGGAATTTTCCCTGATGATTTATATCATTCTAAAGCTTTTACCCAATTTTCCCCGTCCCATTTTTTTTCCAGTGCATCAGTATCATTGCACGGTTTAACAAAAGTTCTTCTCCTGAATCTATGAAATCGTTTTCATTTTTGAATCCATGTTCGAAAGTATATAGGGTCCTTCCAAATCATTATTAAAACTAAGGATCTAAAAGGCTTATTTTTGACAATATATCTGGAGTTAGAACTTCCTCATTTAAGGTACACTCTAAAAACTATTTTTTTAGAGAAATAATTTATAATATTCTTTAAAATAAGTAAATAATTATTATAATCCCTTTGTTTTTTCACAATTTGTTTTTATTTATAACTAAGGGCATCTGGTGTCATTGTTATCCATCTTAAATTCGATGATAAATGCAAGGAAAGAATGAAATTTAATCAATTAATTGAAGCACTTAAGCTTTCTAAATAGTAAATAAATCATTTAATGGCTGTACCTTAATTGGGAGAGGAATGGCACTATATTTATTGGGAAAATAAGGCTTATAACCCTTAAAAAACGAGTCACGTTTTGAGGGGGCTATAGTAAATGAGTGAAAAACATAATAAGGAAAGAAAATATGGGGAGACTCAGGGAAGTATGGTAAAATATAATAAAAAGAGGCTATCTGATACTTGTATCCTGCTGCATTATCCCAAATATGTTTTTTTCTGTGTCGAGACAATATGCGTACCAGCCTACGCCGCTGATGGGGCTTTTTTCCATAGTAACTTTGCCGCCTTGTTTTTGTATCTTACTCAGGTATTCATCGATGTCCGGGACATCTATTGTGCAGATATAAGTACTTATAGGAGTGTCCGCTCCCGGTTCCTTTCCCTGCCTTTTCATTAAGCCGCCATCGATCCCTGACTCATGTTGCTTGCCGGTGATTATGTTCCAGTAGTCCATCGAACTTTCCGATCTCTCTATCTTCCAGCCGAATACATCTTCATAGAACTTTTTAGCCCTTGAGACGTCTTTTGCATATATCTCAAAATGGATTACTCTTGGCGTAAGAATCAACCCCTATTTTAATTAGATAGTTTGGATGGTATTTATATATTAATTTAGGCTTCATTTTTTAGATATTTTCTTACTTAGTTCGATAAAATATAAAGAGATCAGGCACGGGAATTTAAAAAATTTTGGAGCAAAAGGGAAAGATAATTTTTTTAATTTAAGCGCATGTCTATGTATAAAATTTAAATAAGTTTGATGCTTTATACTACATACTAAAAATATTAAAATTTACCGACCAGATCAGGAAATAAATATGTTATTACTAGATATAACAACATTTAACCCTGAAAATACTATGGAATTATTTAAGCTATGGGAACAGTTGGAAAAAACTGACCCTCCTAAAGGTTTAAAAATTATTTGCCAGTGGTTTGATGCAGGTGGTGGGCGTGTAGTTACTCTCTTTGACGTAGAAACCGTTAAAGACTATCTATCTTATAATTTGCCATTTACTAATTTATGCCAGATTGATGTGTTTCCTGTAATTGAGGCAGAGGAATTTAAAATATTTGCGGAATATCAAAAAGGGAAATTTAGCAATTCAGATAGCTCTCCGTAATACAGATCCAGGCAAAATCTACGAATTCATTCTTTATCTGCCTCAATCCGTCAAATCAAAGTCTTTCCTAAACCTGAGTTTAGGTTTCTGGATGACTTCGGGCTTGATATCTCTCAATGAGAGCTGATTGAATTAGTACGAAATTAACAAACTTCTATTGTAAGGTGCGCACGTATTTCAGGACAGCAAAAAAACAAAAGGCAGGAATTTACCCGTCTCTAGCTTTTTAAATATAAACAACCCTAACTTCAACTCTAATTATTAGTTTTATTGTCATTTTTATGATATTTTTTCATTTATGAGACAGCGCAAGTTTTATTCCTATGAATGTGAAAATTCCGGCCTTTCCCCATTTAATGCACCTGCCAATTCCTGGCTTCTGTATTATTTTCTCTCCAACTGTTCCGGCAAAAACTGAGATTGTGGAAAATATCAGCCAGGCCTGAACCATGAAAATTATTCCCAATAATATCATTTGCGTCGGGATATTTCCTGAGTCTATATTTACAAATTGGGGTAGGAAAGCTAGGAAGAAGATAGCAACTTTAGGATTTAAAACATTCATAAAGATCCCGCGCCTGTATAGAGCAAACGTATTGATTTCCCGGACAGGGGCAGAAAATATTAGCTCTTCGCTTTCTTTTAAAGCATGCCAGGCAAGATATAGCAAATAGGCCGCACCCACGTATTTTACAATTTCAAACGCAAGAGCGGACTTATATACCAAAGCAGAAATTCCGAGTGCAGCTGCGGTGGTATGAACGAGCACTCCTGTAGAAAGGCCGGATGCAGTTGCAATTCCTGCTTTCTTGCCCTGCGAAATGCTCTGTGTAAGTACGAATAGAATATCAGGTCCCGGAAGAAGCGTAAGCGCCGCGGAAGCTGCAATAAAATAGATTAACTGCGACTGTTCTATCAAAGTTCTCACTTTTCCTTTTTAAATATCTCGAATAAAGCGATGTAATTTACAATATAATTTACAAATGGGAATATTTAAAGGTCTAATTTAAAACGGAAAGTGTATTTAAAGATTCGATTTGTAACTAAAGAGGATATTAACAATCTAATTTACAAATAAGAGAACAAATTTAATTTACAAAATTAATTTTATTTAAATCTCATTCCTCAGTAAATTGTAAAATTTCTCCTTTGATTCTCTCTCAATCCACGGTTGATGCCCACATTTTTCCAGCAAAATAAACCTAAAATCTTTCAAAATCCTCGAAAGAGGCTCTCTAACTCCTTCAAAAGGATGAGGGTCATAATCACCATGAATTGCGACGACCTGGCAGTGGATTTCTTTTCCGAATTCAAGCAATTCTCCTCGGCTTCTCAGTTCATTTGCTTCTCCCCATACGCCTTTGAAGCTTTCGTAGTTGCACTCAAGTATCTCATCTTTATGAGGAAGAGGATCATAAGTATCAGCTTTCGACATTAACTTCCCAAAGTTGCACAGGGCTTCGTTCCGGTTTTTAGCTGAAGGATTGTTCAGGATTTCAGTTAGGCGAACGAAGTCATCCAACTCTTCTTTTCCAAATCGGCTTATCCGGGTTTTCATTATGTTCGTAGCATATTTTTCCTCGTAGGGACCGCTTCCGATAAGTATAAGCTTTTTTACCATCTGAGAATACTGGGCAGTAAATATAAAGCTGATCATCGCACCCCAGGAAAAACCGATTAATATAACTGGCATGTCTCCGTGCTCTTCCAGAACTTCTCTGAGTTCCCTTACTTGCCCTTTAATGGTTACTGCGGTTTGAAGCGGTTCAAGTACGCCTTTAAAAGCAGAGAGTTCTCTTGCAACAGGTGCCATTTCCCCTGGAGCTCCCGGGCCACCGTGAATTACAGCAAGACTAAAAGGAAGGTCTCCGTATCTTCTCAAATTATTCATGTTTGTATGATTTCTCATTTTTGCATCTTGTTCTGGCTTTTTAACTTAAAAGTAAATAGGTGTTAAATTTGTTGAGCTTCATTCTTTACTTTCGTAACTGTTATATACAATCCTATTCTTTCGGTATCTATATAAAATAGTTACACATGTAACTATATCTCTTATTAATAACTTTCTAATTATTCAAAGCGATAAGGATTTAGTTATGCCTTTCCAACAAAAAACAAACACTTCTAACAACAAGTTAAGACAAAATTTGAAAGTAACCGTACCGCTTCTGGCCCTTCTTTCCGCCTTTCCCCCTCTTACCACAGATATGATCTTACCGGCCATTCCTTCCCTTGCCAAAAGCTGGAATGTCTCTTTATCGGCAATTAACCTTAACCTTGTCTTTTTCTTTGTGACCTATGGGCTTTTTCTTCTCTTCTACGGCCCTATTTCTGACCGCTTCGGACGTCGACGCCCCCTCCTTGTCGGACTTGCAGTGTACATAGTGACAAGCCTGCTAGGTGCTTTTGTGTCCAGTGCGCCCATGTTGATAGTTATTCGTATACTGCAAGCTGCAGGAGCTGCTGCCGGTTCCTCGATATCTATGGCAATGACAAAAGATATCTTCGCAGGCCCGGAGAGAGAAAAGATTCTTGCATACATAGCTGTTATTATGGCTCTTGCCCCTATGCTTGCTCCAGTCATTGGTGGATGGATCCTTTTGGATTTATCTTGGCACTGGATCTTCTTTTTTGAGGCGTTTATGGGAATAGTTGGAATATGTGGAGTTCTCTATTTTCCGGAAACACTGTCAGAGGTATCTGAAGCACCTTTGTCTCAGGTCATGAACACATACGGTAGGCTGCTGCTCAACCCTTCCTACATTATCATGGTTCTGGTCATGTCAATAAGCCTTTTTCCCCTTTACGGTTTTATTGCAAGCTCTTCTGCCATTTATATTAACGAGTTTGGCTTAAGCGAACAGAAATACAGTTACTTCTTTGCTTTCAACGCCCTTGCCATTATGATTGGTTCATTTTTCTGCCTTCGGCTGACAAGAAAAATTAGTTCAAGGTATCTGATGACTATTAGATTTTCGGGAATTTTTCTGGGTGGGGTTTTACTTCTCCTGACAGGAAAGCACGGTCCCTGCAGCTTTGCTTTATCTATGTGTATGGTTAGTTTTTCCCTGGGCTTGAGTCGCCCTCCGAGTAACAACCTTGTGTTAGAACAGGTCGACGGGGATACAGGTTCAGCTTCCTCCTTGCTGATTTTCAGTTATTTCATGCTTGGAGCTGTGGGTATGTGGTTCATCTCCTTGGAATGGCCAGATAAGATCCCTGTACTTGGAGCCATTGCCCTGGGCTGCGGAGCCATGGTGATTATAGCATGGACGATCCTACAGAAAAAAGGTGTGAAGGGCATTGTTTAAGCTTTTAATATCTTAGAATCTTCAAATGCACAGAAATATCAAACATAAATAGTTAAACTAAAAAAAGTATAGCTTCTTTTGCTTTTTGCTCTATACTTTTATTTATTAGGCATAATTGTCCGCTCATCCTGTGAGGGTAATAATTTTGAGTAAATAGTTAATTATTGGCTTTAAACTCCCTAATTGTGATCAGAGAATCTGTACTTATTTTATCCTATCATTTTTGAGAATGTTCTCGGTTGAAAAAGCTATTTTAATTGCTGTAACTGAATCTTACTTTCAAGGTGTTTCCATTCGATAAGTGGAAAAAATTGCGATTGCTTTTGGAGCCAAAGGCATTTCATTTTCTATTTCCAGAATTACTAAAAAATTGAAATGATATTATGCTTTAGTCTTCCTCGAATACATTTGTAAAATATAATGGAAACAATTTTTTTTATTATCAAAGTCTTTTATTTTCCACACTAAAAACTGATTAAGAAGCATTTTATATAATCATATTCGTAAATATATGCATAAATCACAGGCGGAAACCACATGACTCATGAAGATTATATGTTAATTCTAGGATCGAACGTGTACGCAGATCAAACATATACAGTTTCATATCAGACAGATATAAACACTGGAGACAAGACGCACATATTTACTCTGGAAAACTGCGATGGTAATTTAACTCTGACAACTGAGGTCCGAGATAAAGATTCTGAGCTTATAGCAAAAATTGACAGGAATACGCTTATTCAAATTAACGAAAAATTTGATGTGCAAGGAGAAATTGAGAACGGAAATGGTCTTACGTTAACAAAAAGAGAAAACGGTGATGTTGTTTTCAATGCTAAAATTACAGAAGATGGATACGCAGCAGTAAGCGGAATTTTTTATGTAGGTGGCAAAAAAATTCATATAACGGATCGTAAAGTGGAAATAAACGATACACCTAGACAAACCATAAATGGTGTAAACGTGCACGATACTTTTTTTGTTGGAAACTACAATATTACATTAACTGATGATGGTTTGAAGTTTTAAAGCGAGTTTATAGTGTTTGTAGAGTTTATAGTGTTTGTAATTACTAAACAGGAAATCTAAAATCTTTTTCCTGACCACTAATTCAATTAAAATATATTTTTCCTGCTGGCGGTCTGCTGGAATTTCCCCAAAAACGTTTATAAAAGTAAGATAGCTAAAAAACCAATGATTTTTGCAGATTTATAGAGAGCCCTTTACAGGGCTTTCTTTGCTCAAAGTGATCTTTTCCTTTGGAGGATTGCTTTCGAATTATAGCGAAAGTTTTTAAGTAATCCTGCTTTTAGAGGTTATTAATAAAAAATCTGGTTATCTCCCTGGGAACTACGTCTAAAAAGTCATCTCTTATTTTCAAGAATTTGTTTTCTTTTGTATAGATGCATTTATATAATTTGACCATGTAACGTAGTTGCTGAAAATAAAGAGACGTATAATCTGTTATTAAAAACCAATTTTTGTTTTTTAATTTAAGGGTCTATACAATCTTGTTTTTAAACTATTGACTATCCGCTAGAGCGGAGGTGAAACGAAAATGGCTTTTAATGACAGAAATTTCAGGGGAAATTCCGGAGGTTTCCGCGGTAACAGCGGACCAAGGGAAATGACAAAAGTGACCTGTTCTGACTGCGGTGTTGAGACCGAAGTACCGTTCAAACCGACTGAAGGCAGGCCAGTATACTGCAGAGAATGTCTTCCTAACCACAGGAAATTCTAAAGATAATCTGCATCAGGTGTTAGTAATTTATAATTAAATTTTATATTAATGCCTGATTCATCTTTTCTTTTCGTTTTTTTTGGTTTATTATCTCTGTTTCTTTACTTATTTCCACTAGCGAAACAGGAAATAGAAAGAACAAGACGGCATCGAAAATAATAATCGGTGCGAATTATTCAATTTTCAACTTATCAGTTTTTAACTCAACTTATCGATTTTCAACTTTTATATAAATCCATTACAGATTATCAAGGAGAAATTAACCTGGCCAATTATAGAAGCACTATTAGAAAAAGAAGAACTGGATCGACAAAATCCGTAAACTCAGGAGATACCCCTGAAATATCTAGAGTAAGAATCCCTCGCAAGGACAGGAATGAAGTCCTAGCAACAGTATCAAGTTTACTTGGTTCGAAAAGGGTAACGCTTCAATGTATGGACGGGGTTGTCCGCATGGGTCGGATTCCAGGCTCTAAAAAGAAGAGAATGTGGATTCACGAAGGCGATATTGTCATAGCTAATCCCTGGGAAGTACAGGACTCTAAAGCTGAAATAGCCTGGAAATATACAAGGCCCCAGATAGAATGGCTTGAACGGAAAGGCTATATTAAGTACTGATTTGAAGTTATCAAATAAAGATACATAAATAGATAGGTAACTGAAATAAAGGTGTCTGAAAAAGATGCCTGAAATCCATATTTTTACTTTTCTGCAGGAACATGTCTATATTGATGCTGACAAGATTCTATAGGCGATGATTTATTGTTATATCTTATACTTTATAATTTATAATTGTTCTAAAATGATGCTGAAATTTCTTTTAATTCTCTTACTTCTGTTGTAGTATATTTCCCTGCCTGCGGTCTGCTTAAATTTTCCCCGAAATCTTTTGAAAAAATCAGAGAGACCAGAAATCTGTGATTTGTACAAATTTTAAACGAGTAGTTGAAGGGCCTATCAGATTTGCTTTATCAATTTATTAGTTAGAGTCGGAATTTCAAGCACTTTCATTTGTTCCATATCCCTGGACATAAGGTATTTTCTCATTTGAGAAAGTGTGATTCCATTTTCATAGATATATTTATATGTTTTAAGCCTCATGTACATGTGTTGACAAATAAAGATCCGTATAATCATCTGTTGTTAAAAACCAATTTTTGATTTTAAACAAAGAGTTCTATACAATCTTATTTTAAGACAATTAACAAAAACTAAAACAAAGGTGAAACAAAATGGCTTTTAATGACAGAAACTTCAGAGGAAATTCTAATTTCGGCGCTCCAAGAGAAATGCACAAGACAACCTGTTCTGACTGCGGTGTTGAAACCGAAGTGCCTTTCAAACCTGACCCGGAAAGACCGGTTTACTGCAGAGAGTGTCTTCCTAATCACAGGACTCCCAGAGAAAACCGCAGATACTAATCTCAATTTTTGTTTTCCGAATTTCGCTTCGGGATCACAGAAAATCTCCGATTTTCTGGGAGTTGCGATGTAATCGCAACAGTACGAAGTCCGTTTCGCTTCGCTCAAGCGGACTTATACTTTTAATTTTTAATACTTATTACTATCTACTCTTTCTTAATCCAGAGCTTTTGCAAATTGAAGATGAAAACTTTGCATGGCCAATTATTTTTGCTTTTATCGATAGATTCCCTTCAGGTCATATTTTCAAGAACCATCAATATCTTTTTTTGGCCGGGGTAGCTGTTTTCGAACTGTGGTTGCTTAATGTCTGGACTTCCTGTAATTTTCGAAATGCAAACAATTAAAGTCTTTTCTAACGCTAGCTGATTCCCCATCGGCTGGTAGGAAGTCACGTTGTCCTTGGAAAGGTTCTCAACTAAGAGCCTATCCAAAAAATATTAACCGCCATAACTTTTGAACTTGTATAAGCGCTCAGGAATAAATATTTGATGTTGTAGACCTATTATAATCTTGTAACTTGTAGTGTCGTTTTTCGTTAGTATCTAAGTCCTCAATATTGGAGACAAAATTATGGATCCCTCTGCTAAAAACGCTAAAGCTATGAAGAAACAATTCTACAAAGACACATTCTTATGGGGATTTGTTCTCTGGCTCATTGGTTATCTTTTTGGTATGGTTCTTTTCTTCTTTGTGCCACAGAATATGATCGGATGGATCATTTTGCCAATAGGAACTACAATCACGCTTTGGGTACTATTTAATAAGATAAAAGGTGATTCATTCTTTTACTATCTGTACCTAGCGATTGTCTGGACGACGATAGCGATTTTGTTTGATTATCTATTTATCGTCAAATCGTTAAATGCAGATGGATACTACAAGCTCGATGTGTATATGTATTACGCCTTAGCTTTCATCCTTCCTCTTACTGCTTTTTGGCGTAAAAAATCATTTTAAAACAACATCTGGATTAATAGCCTATCAGAAACTATTGAACTACTTTTTCAGGATTTAGATAAACTGGATTTTTTTTAATTCCTTTCATAACTACAGTATCGAACCTTTTTTCTAATTCCTTAATTTGTTCAAAATCCAGATCTTTGACTTGCTCTTTGCACTCATCAGTATACTTTTTCATTTCAGTTAACAGCTCATTCATCTCTTTAGCACATTGCTGTTTATAGTTCTCTTCAATTCCAGTAAGTTCTCTATGGAGATGAGCATTGCAAAGAGTATGATCACAATTATAACCGTTGTAAGGTTTCCATCCATCATGAACTTCTATTCCTTTATACTCTGGAAGAATTTCCATAGTATCATTGCTTCTGATCCTCTTATAGTTGATAAAAATTTACAAATTGCATCCCAATCCAATGAAGTAAAAAGGTTAATAACAAAATTGGAATCAGAAGGATATAAGTTAAATCAAACAGAGGTAGCTGGAATAAGTGCAAATCTAAATAATAAGACTCACTATGAGGCAATAGGGATACCATTTGTCGGTACGGATAACTCTACGGGTGTGCTTGGTACTGTATTTGAGAATAATAAAATTATCAAAGTTGAGGCACAGATTGTCAAAAGAGATGCTACTGGATATCCCTTATCCATTGAAACAATAACCGTGACCGGAAATACTATAGTTTCTGAAAGTGGTAATGTAAGTGACTTATTGAATGGTGAAACTAAAGAGAGTTTGGCTACCTCGGCTTCCCTAGGTTCCATAACCCCACAAATAACCATTGACAAATGCACCGCATGCAAACAGATAGTTGGTGTTATATGTAATATTGGATGTAACATTGGATGTAACGTGGAACTATCGCTAATATGCATATTAGCAGGAGTAACAACCATTGTTGGTGGGCTAGCATGCGGTGCAGTCGTAACAACTATGTGTTATTTTGTAGATCAGTATGGTTGTTCATCGAGTGCACTAGATTTATGCAAAAAAGCTAAATACTGTTAATAAGGAGGGTTTTTTACGAAAAAACAACTTTTATTTTTTTTGTACCATTGATCATTAGCACATTATTAGGATACTTATTTCACGATTTAGCGATGGGGATTACCAATTGAGTTGTTACAGGTATAATATTTGCAATATTTGCTAATTATTTCATCAAAGAATAGAGCTCTGTAAATCTTCGACTGGTGCTATCATAGATCATAGCGTTATTAATTGTAACATCCTCGAAAAGGGAATTATCTATTTAATGACTATCCAAAAACTAGCTTGCGTATTGAAAGTTACATAGGTCTGAAATATCTAAGTATATGTTCCAATTGTGCGTACTGCTTATTGTGAAAGTCAGGCAGTGCCGCGAATTTGCTGTAAATTTGAAGTCAAGTTTTTGTGTACTATGAGGAAAATTAATCTTCCAATGTGGAATTTTTTACCCAATACCTTCTTAAGATTTGTGATTTTACAGCAAAATCGACACACTGCCGGTATAAAAGACTCTGAATTTGAGTTTAAACCGCAAAAGGTACAACGGTGGTTGATATATGAAAATAGATTCCATTGTAAAAGAAGAAATATGGCGTTCACTTCCAATATACTTTTTTTCTTTTTTAATAATTGGATACCTGAATATGAACGGGTATATATCAATAGGGGAATTAGGAGTGCTTATTCTGGCGTTTCTTGTAACATTCGTACATTTCTCGTTCATGGTCTGGTACAGAAAAAAAGAACAGCTTTTCGACCCGTCCATTTCTTCAATAATAGACCATATTCTTCAATCAAAGCCTCGTGAAGAGAAAAACAACGAGATTTACAAAAATAAAAAAGCTAGCATTTTCTACTCAATCAAAAAAAATATTAGTCTACTACTTATTGCAATATTTTTATATAGTATTTATCTCTATGCCTCTTTAGTTTATGAGATAAATCAAATATTTTGGTTTTTTCTTTTATTATTTATTGGAAGCGTATTTACAAAGATTATATTTGGGAGAAGTAAAGCAGATCAAAAAGATCCTATTAATATTCTGTATTTTTACATAATTATATGTATTTTTATTTTTTCGCGTTACATTGTACTTGGTTACTCCGTTTTTCCTGTTTTAAAGGGGGGCATAATCCTTGGAATAATACTAGTACTTCTGGTTTTAGTACTAAAACAATTCCACTATAATAAAAATTAGATAATTAAATTTCTTGCATTATAGAAAGCTGTAGGTTTGTGAAGCTAAAAATATAGGGATTTTTCCATGAAACTATTTTCATATAAAATAGCTTTGTTGGTAGTCATTTGCTTATACTCTATATTTATACCGGCAGTATATGTAGATCCAGTCACAATCCAGTATTTTCATCAAAAGGACTGCCCTGATTGTCAAATCACCGATCCAATCATTGATCAAATAGAAAATCAATATAAAAATAATAGTGTTATTATAACAAAAATTGAAACAAGTACTGCTGGCGGTTTTAATCAATGGAATAAATATGGTTTTCTTGAAGTTCCATCCATTGTGATAAACAATAAAACAAAAATTTCCAAAGAAGAGATTACTGAAGAGAAGCTAAAAACATCAATTGACGGATATCTTTTGGAAGAAGAAAAGAATACTAAAAATTCCGCAGAAAAGATACCAAAAAAAGAACAGTACAATGAGTATATAAATACAGACTTTAATTTGCCATTTGCTTATTCACTTGGTTTTCTTGCAGGCTTTTCACCTTGTCTTATGGCCATATTGGGATTTCTTTTAAGCTTTACTGTAGGAACAAGCAATAGCACAAAAAACGGTATGATACGTGCAATGGTATTTGGCTTGGGACTTGTGAGTTCATACATAGTTTTAGGCCTCTGTTTTCTCTCTTTTAGAAAATCAATTCCCAGTTTAGAAGGCTTTTCTTATATTACAGGTATAATTATAATTTCTATTGGACTAAACCTTCTGGGAATCTTAAAATCACCGGTTGCTCTGGATAATTATTTCCAGAACTCTGCTAGGAGATATGCGGGTACTTTGGGTGAATTTTTTTCCTTGGGATATTGTTTTCGTTTGTAAAAGTTCCTTGCACTGCTCCCCTGCTCCTTGTGCTGCTCAATAAAACCATCACTAGTGGAACAGCAAATAATCTGATCCTGTTACTTGCTTTCAGCGCTGGAGTATTGACACCTTTTATTGGAATTGGCTTGATAGGAGGCTATACTCTATCTAAACAAATCCGTTCATATAAAATATACTTGAAAAAAATCAGTGGATTTATGCTTATATTACTTGGTTTATGGATAATGCTTTAAACTCAATTTTGAAATATATCTAAATAATTACAAATGTCTTCAAGATTTTAGTTTTACAATATTTAAAGAAAAATTAACTGTTGAAGGATGAGTAATATGACAACAACGAAAAAATTTAGATCAATATTTGTTCTGATTTTCATAGTTGTAGCCCTCTTTTTTTCAGGCTGCGCGGAAAAAAACCTGAGTCCAGAACAAATTGCAGCCCAGATGATGGATAAAGAGAACAATACTCGAGATTATTCATATACAATGCACGTGACCTCTTACTTTGGAGGAGAAACCAAGGAAACAGAATCCAAAACTATATCCAAAAAGCCGAATCTGATTAAAAGTATTGTAACAGAGCCCGGTAAAGAAAATCAAACTATAATCGTTTCAGATGGGAAAATTGTGTGGAGTTACACCCCAGATACCAATACGGTCACAAAAATAAAAATTTCCAAAGTTTCTGAATTTACGAAAAATGACTACACTAATATCATAGACAATTTCCTGAATGACACTAACGTAACAGTACTTGGCGTTGAGAGCGTAGATGGAAGAAAAACTTATCTGCTGGAGACAATTCCGAAAGAAAACGATGGAGATTACGAGCTGATATACAAGACAAAAATTTGGGTAGATCAGGAAACATGGATGCCTCTTAAATATGAGGCTTATAATGGCGATGGAAATCTAACCATGAAATTAGAAATTCAAGACCTGAAAGTTAACACCGGAATTCCAGATTCAGAATTTAAATTTGAAATCCCAAAAGGCGCAAAAATAGTTGATTTGGGGGAAATTAAGCCTCCTGAAGAATTAAGCCTTGAAGAAGCCAGAGAAAAAGCTAGTTTTAAGATCCTTACTCCAGAATACCTGCCTGAAGGCTATGAATTTAATAATTCAATGATCTACAACAATAGCCAATTCTCCCCTGAAAACCAGAGTTTTGAGACTGTTGAGATTACGTACACAAAAAAAGAAGCTTTTATAAGTCTCGCAGAAACCTTCTCTATGAACCAGTCATCCGATGCTATAATTATGGATAAAGGTGAGGATATTCAGATTAATGGGATAGAAGGAAAATATCTTTCTATAGGGAAAACAAAACTTTTGACATGGAAATTAGGAGATTTTAGTCTAAGTCTTTGCGCTTCCCTGGAAAAAGAAGAAATGCTGAAAATAGCTGAATCAATTTCAGAAAAAATATAAAACTCATGATCCGCAGAAAAATCAACGTTGCGCTGGCGCACCCCGCTGCAAGCAACGGGTATGTTCGCGCCACCGCTCGAAGTTCCGTAAAGGAAGACAATAACCCTAAACAATTTAGTTTGAGCAGAAATCAATAACTGAAAAATGGAATTGACAAATCATATTATTATCAACGGTTACTTGGGAAGTTTTCCATCCCCGCAGCAAGCTAGCGGGGTATTCGACTGAAATAAGGTTAGATCAAGTTTTGGGATAGGCTCAAGAAATATCCTTGATTAAAGGTGTCTTTATGCCTATTTTCAGGTAGTTTTTGAAATGTGATATTATGAAAACTAGGAATTCATTGCTTATAGGGACACTTATTGGGCTTGTGTTATTCGGTTTTTTTGAATTATTAGGGCTTGATCAAACATACGGAGGAATTATAGATGCGCTTATTGTAGGTACACTAATTGGTAAAACTATAGGCAAAGGCTCGGAAAAATATACTTTTTTTTCAATATTTACGTATAACCTGATTGGCTGGATTTTAGTATTTTTGCTTACTTCCGATGGAAAGATTGCGTTACAATATGGAGGTATAGCTTTATCTGCTCTCGTTGGCTTTTTGCTTATTATGGTCTTTTTCTATTCAATAATTGGATCCTTTGCGGCATTTGTTGCCTCTAACCTGAGTAGGAATAAAGAGGATGAAGGATTATGAATTTCTCGGAAATACAGATCATTGGGGAAGATGAAACATTCAAAGGTTCAAAAAGTAAATATGTATGGCTCTTTGGTGGAATTTTTGTATTTCTTTGTTTCCTAGCAATGCACTACAGTACTTACATATTCTTTTTATTTCCAATTTCCGAGGGCATTCCATATTCTTTGATTTCGTATATAGTGGTATTGTCTATCGGACCTTTTATTATTTTGATAACGTCTTTTGATATCGTAAGCAGTGAAATCGAAACGGGATCGGTAAGATACATTATCTCCAAGGTTCATAGATCATCTTTCATTTTAGGAAAGTTTTTCTTTTTGTTTCTAGTATTTATCTCTGTTTCCTCTGGAATTGCACTTATAAGCTTGATATATCAGTATTCTGAGGGTAATGTTTTTCAACTCAAAAATATCGTTTTGCTCTGGATTTTTTCAAGCCTTTATTTGGGCTGTTTCATAAGTATTTTTTTATTCATTTCAACGCTATCCGTAAATAACAAAATTTCATTTACAATGTCTATGATCTTTCTTGGAATTTTGATATTTTTCTTTTTACAGGGACATGATAACTATCTAAAATATCTCACCCCCTTCTTTTACGGTGTTAAAAATATGGAGTTCATGAAAGGCTTCCCGGTTGGAGCTGGATACCTCACGGTTTTTGAAAGCCTGTTTTCAATGTTCATGTACATGCTGGTCTTTTTGTCCATGAGTTTGCTGGCCATTAAATGGAGGGATTTATAATTACCGTGGCTATTTCTACCAAAAACCTGTACAAAAAATACGGTTCTCGCTTTGTTCTGGAAAATCTTTCCTTGAATATAGAAAAAGGGAGTATCTACGGTTTTTTGGGCCAGAATGGTGCCGGAAAAACAACTACAATAAAATTGCTGTCAGGACTTTCAACACCTGCGCAAGGACAGATTTTTGTTGATGGTATGGATTTGTCTTCCGAATCAGGAAAGATTAAACAGATTCTGGGTCTGGTTCCCCAGGATTCCGGTTTTTACGACGAACGGACAGCCTTAAGCCACATGGTCTATTACGGCAGATTAAAAGGTCTGAGCAAAAAAGAAAGCCTGGAGCAATCCAAGGTTTTATTGGACCAGGTTGGGCTTGGTAATGAAATGTTCAAAAGGGTGGGCTATTTTTCCCATGGTATGAAAACAAGACTGGGAATTGCGCAAGCTCTTTTGAATGATCCAAAAATACTGATTCTTGACGAGCCTACAAATGGCCTTGACCCTGTTGGGATCCGGCAAATCCGGCAAATTCTTCGTGAGTGCAATAACGAAGGAATCACGATATTTCTTTCATCCCACAACTTGCTGGAAATACAGGAGATTTGTACCCATATCGGAATTCTGGATAAAGGCAAACTTATAGCCGAAAGCACAATTGAAAAAATCCGTCACCTTGAGTCAAATGGGGTTATTACGATTGGAGTCTACAATCTCTCTTTTGGGATGATTTCTTTAATCGAGAATCTGGAGTTTGTCGTAAAAACCGAATTGAAAGCCGAACATACTCTGGAAATTTTCGTAAACTCCAGGACAGACGTCAAACCGGAAATCAACAGGTTAATTGTTGAAAGTGGAGGCCAAGTTTTCAAACTTATAGAAAACTCTCTCTCATTGGAAGATGCGTTTTTTGATGCTACCGGAATAAAACTTTAATTTCAGGTAGGAAGCCTATCTTTTTACATTTAAAGATCAGTCGATTGATGCTGAGTCAGGTGAAATAGAAAAATCTTGCTACCACATTGGCAAAAAGAAGAGAAACGATATGGGAATATGATCCGATTAAAACCACAGCTTATTTTAAAAGTAATGCTTCACAGGCCCCTTCATTTAGTTCCCCAACGTATGAAGAATTTCTTAGTTACATGTCAAATAATTACACTGCGAATTACAAAGGTATTGAATATTTGGAAGGTATCAAAGCTTATAAACTTGAAATTCTTCCCGATAAACAAAACGGATATGGTAGCTTGAATTATATTTTATGGGTTGATCCTAAAATTTGGATGCCGTTAAAGATTCAAAGTTATAAAGGTGACAAACTTCTTATGACATTAGGATATGAGAATTATTCTATAAATTCTGGAATAAAAGATACTGAATTTGGGTTTAAACCTCAAGGGGATACAGCGGTGGTTAATATATGAATATAGGCCCAATTGAAAAAGAAGAGTTATGGCGTTCATTGGCAGTATATTTTTTTCTTTTTTAATAATTGGATACTTGGATATGGAGAGGTAAATATCAGTAGGAGTATTAGGAACATTTATTTCGGCTTTCCTTGTAACAGCTATACATTTCTCATTCATGGTCTGGTATAGAAGAAAGGAACAATTATTGAACCCATCAATTTTTTTAATAATAGGTCATATTTTTGAATCCGAATCTCATGATGAAAAAACTAAAGAGCCTTATGATAATGAAGAAACGAGCATCTCTTTCTCTATTAAAAAAAATCTACGTCTTCTAATTATTACAATGTTTCTGTATATCACTTACCTCTACGCCTCCTTGGTTTATAATATAGATCAGATATTCTGGATTTTGTATTTATTATTTATGGGGTTCGTACTATCAAAGATTATATATGACAAAAGCACGGAAGCAGATCAAAAAGATCCTGTGAGATTACTGATTTTCTATGTAATCGCATGTATTTTCATTTTTGTACGCTACCTCGTACTTGATTATCCTATTCTTCCTATTTTAAAAGGAAGTGTAATTCTTGGAGCACTACTGGTACTTCTGGTTTTGGGAATAAAATGGTCACAGCAAACAAAATTCGGATAACTAATTTTCTGCTATTGGTATGCACAAGTTTGTGAAATAAAAACTGTTTTGTTGGGATTTTATGAAATTCTCTTGATGTTGGATTCTCCAACTACCAACTTATTAAGATTTATGATTTTACAGAAAAATTGGCACACTACCTAGTGGAGTAATGTGCTGAAGATTCTGTAAAATCACAGTATCAATCACAGTATCGAGAATTCTTCTATAGAAAAGTAGAGTACATAAAGGCAAAGCATGAGAAACTAAGCATAGAAATATCTCTATTGAAATAATGGCAATAGAACACTATAAAGAAAGAAAAAACAGCGAAATCAAAAAGAGAAGTAATACGAAAAGTGTTTTAAAGCCCGCCCGTAGGCGGAACTTGAAAATTTACTCTGCTGGAGCTTTCTCTGCGGTTTCAAGGCCGAGAAGGGCTTTTATGGGTTTGCTTCCATATTCTACGATTTTTGCATTAACCTGAACGATATCAGGAGCAATTTCCTTGCCACGCATCATCTTTCTCCTGCGCTGTCCTGGATGTTTAGGAGTGTAACCCACGCCCACTGCCAGCAGAACTCTCTGCCTTCTGTGACCAGGAAGATCAGGTTTCATAACAAAACCACTACCATCACAGCCGCCAGTGATCTGGACTTTATATCCAGATAGGCCGAAAACAGCACCATCAACAACGTTACCTATTGATTTCCCAATTAATGCGTTTGCTTCAGCGTCTTTTACATCGACCTGGTAAGAACGCCCTTCCTTTGGGTCAGAAACTACAACTTTGAAACTAGCCATATGAAATCCTCCAATATCAGATTTACTTTAATAATTCCTTTACTTTGCCCTTCCGTCCGAAACTTTACTCAAATTTTTTCCTTAATTCTTACCTAAACCTTATGTGCATACTGAAATTAATTATGCGCATATAAGCGTTATTTTGCCCAGAAAGGATTATCTTTTCTTTTCAGGGAAAGGAAAATTTCAAGAGTTTCCTTTTCATCGGTTGAAAGGGAATCATAAATTTCGTGCTCAAGAACTTTGGCATGCCTTTCAGGCACATTGACATAGAGCACATCCTCTTCTTTGATCTGCCTGCCTACAGTTGCGCCTTCAATTGCCATTGCAACTTCTTTGCCTACTCCTGCAGACGGAATATTTTCTCCTTCGATCTGCAGACCCTTGATTTTACCTACAACGTTTCCGTTTTCAAGCATAATATCTGCGTTTGTCCGCACGACTCCGCCAAGCACTCTTACGCCGACAACTGCGGGTTTACTCTGGCGGAATACACAGCCAGGAAGAATTTTGAATTTTCCCGGACGAATTATCGTCTCAAAAATTTTCTTTTCAGCCTGTTCCTGCTGCTCTTTTACATATTTCTGGTAATCTTCAACCAGGCGATAGATCACATCACTTGTGAATACCTTAACATTACTTTCCTGCAGGAAATCTCTGGCGTCAGGGTGAACTTTGACATTGAAACCTATAAGTACAGAATAGAGGGGGTCTTCAACCGTTGAAGCCTCAATTGCATCTCTATGCGAGATATCTCCCACTTCGGCTTTCCTGATCGGAATCTCATCTTTCTGGAACTCATGAACAAGGGCTTCAAGGGAGCCAAGAGTATCGGCTTTGATCATAATCCCGACTGAATCCGTATCAATTCTAACTTCATCAATCTCCGATTTTACTTGGGCTACAATTTCGTCAAGGGTTTCTTCAGTAGCTACTCTGATAGGGGAGCCTGCAAGGGCACCTTCGAGACCTGGAGCCGAAATCTTTACACCAGCTGCAGCTGTGACTCTATTCACCTGTTTGAACTTGCTCTCATAACGAATCTCAGAAAGCTCCCTAGGTTTCAAGAGAGCACGTATCTTCGTCTGGATTGGTTCTCCGAGGCTTCCTATAACAACAGTATCGCCCTTTTTCAAAGTGCCGTCATAGAGAATAACATCAAGAGTTGCCCCAAGGCCTTTTTCTTCCTTGACTTCAAGCACAGTACCAACTCCAGGCCCTTTGGCACTGTACTGCAGATTAGCTTCAAGAAATCTCTGGGCCAGGCCGAGGAGGACCATCAGTACATCAGGGATTCCTTCACCTGTAACAGCACTTACGGGCACGACACCTAGGGTTTTCTGGAAATTTGTAACCCTATCATACCGCTCTGCTGCAAAACCCTGATTATATAATTCACCTATTACCTCGTAGAGCTTTGTCTCAAGCCGAGCCTGGACGTCTTCGGACTGCTTTTTGAAAGTAGCCGCAAAAGGCAGGTCTTTTTGTGAAACCCAGCCGTTAATTCTGTCAATCTTATTGGCAACAACAACAAAAGGAGTTTTGAATCGCTTTAAGATCTGCAGGCTTTCGTAGGTCTGAGGCTTGAAGCCTTCGTTTATATCCACTACAACAATTGCAAGATCGGCAAGGGCACCTCCCCTACTTCTTAATGTTGTAAAGGCATGATGTCCAGGTGTATCAATAAAGAGCAGCCCTGGAACTATGAATCTATCCCGAAGCCTTGGGTCTCCTAGCTTGTTGATAATCACGTCTATTGGGACTTCGGTTGCCCCGATATGCTGAGTGATGGCCCCGGCTTCTCCACTGACAATTGCAGTACCTCTTATCTTGTCCAGCAGAGTCGTTTTCCCGTGGTCAACGTGCCCCATCACGCAGACTATAGGAGTCCTCAAATTTTTCTTGTCGGCCATATGCAAAACCTCTCTCATTCCCGCGTCTTATTTGCTGCAGGTCCAGAAGGGTCCGAGTTTACCCTGACGGACCCCATATTGCAGGTACCGGATAAACAAAAGGCCTGGATTCATACCCTGAAGCTTCAGGAACACGAAAAAGGCCTTGATGCACCTGCTTTATTCGTACAGACAGACCTCATCGATTCTGGAATATTTCCCGATTTCGGAGTCCTTAAAGTGAATTGCAATTTCCCTTGCTGCAGCTTCTGGAGAGTCGGATGCATGAACTACATTTCTGCCTACATCCAGAGCAAAATCCCCACGAATTGTTCCGGGAGCCGCATCTACAGGGTTCGTAGCACCATTTATAGATCTCATGACCCTGATTGCATCTTTTCCGGCAACTACCATTGAGACTGAAGGGCCGGAGGTAATGAATTCGACAAGACCGGGGAAGAAGGGCTTGGCTGCATGTTCACCGTAGTGTTCTTTTGCAGTAGCTTCACTGATTACGTTCATCCTGAGGGCAACGAGCTTCAGACCCCGCTTCTCGATCCTGGAAATTATCTCTCCGACCAGCCCACGCTGGACTCCGTCAGGCTTTACCATAACGTATGTCTGTTCCATGTGCACACCTTAATAATCGGATAAATAAACTGACAACTCTATTCTTTATGCTTTCTTCAACTGGATTTTGCCTTTCTCGGTCCATTCGGTACGCCTTGGAAGCCTACCCAGATTGAAGTTACTCATACACTTGGAAGAGTGCATGTAATAGGTAGAACCATCCTTCTTGATATAGAGCTTACCAGTTCCGGGTTCCAGCATCTTCCCGCAAAAATAGCATTTCCTCTGTTCCATCATCTCACCGCTTTTTATCTGGTGGTCAGTTTCTTTGCTTCTCTTGATGTTTCAAGAAGCATCAGGATGTCGCCAATACGGACAGGGCCCACGCAATTTCTTGTAATAACACGACCCTTATCCCTGCCTTCCAGAACCCTACATTGGATCTGACTGGCTTCACCGTGCATACCTGTATTCCCGATAACGTCAATAACCTCAGCAGCAAAGCCGCCAGTTGTGCTTTCGTCAGCCATATTAGCACCTCATGTTATCAGGGTTATTTAAGAGCTTCAAGCTTCTGGGCAATATCCTGAACCATTTCAGCTGCTTTTCCTGCATCTACGATTGCAACAGTTGCACAGGACACACCAAGTCCACTGGCTGCACCAAGTTCTTTCTGATTTTTGATAAATATGTAAGGTGCGTTCTTTTCTTCGGAAAGAGGAGCGATGTGAGCAACAATCTCGGTAGGCTCGATATCTTCTGCGATCAGGACGAGCTTTGCATTGCCTCTCTCGATTGCTTTTGTGGCTTCGTTGGTGCCTTTTTTAATCTTTCCAGTGTCTCTGGCAAGCTCCAGAGCTTCAAGTGCTTTGTTTGTAAGTTCTTCTGGAACGTCGAATTTAGCTAATTGTGCCATTTAATATTCTCCTTCGAAATTGCGAGTACCGCAATTTTTCATCAATCATAGGTTTTTAACACATATCTGCAACATTGAGATCCAGATTCTTAAGTTAAAACCTGAAATATTTCAATGTAAAGAATAAATGAATGAAATATAGATACTGATAGCTAAATGCTATAGATCGAACCTTAGAAGTACATGATCACCTATAAACTTTCTGCTTGAAAACGCAAGTCACAAACGAAAAGCAGAAGAAAATAATAATAAATTCATATATAAAGTTATTTTCAATTTTGGGATATAAATGAACTAATACGTCATGATTATAAGGAATGTAAGAAATTCTGATCGCATGGATACAATTTATTACGAAGCTCACAAAAATCTCTATATCAACCTTACCAACCGCTGCAGTGCAGATTGCGTTTTTTGCATCCGTAATTTTGCAGATGGTGTTTATGGATATGATTTGAGGCTTTCAAGAGAACCGGAAACTGAAAAGATTATCGGAGCGCTGGAAGTGCTGGACCTCGCAAAGTACAGAGAAATCGTATTCACAGGTCTTGGAGAACCTACACTCAGGTTCGACGTGGTAATTGCAGTAACTCGCTGGCTAAAAAGCCAGAATATTCGAGTCAGGCTTGATACCAACGGACAAGCAGCCCTGATAAATCCTGGAAGGGATGTGATCTCAGAACTTAAAAACGCAGGAATAGACTCCGTTTCCGTAAGCCTGAATGCTGAGTCCGAAGAAAAATACGACAAACTCGTCAGGCCGATTCATAAAAATGCTTATTCTGCAGTACTCGAGTTTATAAAAGGAGCAAGGAAAGCAGGAATCAAAACAAGAGTTACAGTAGTTAACGTACCCGAAATAGACCTAGAAAAATGTAAAAAACTTGCAGACGAACTTGATTCGGACTTTCACATAAGGTCTTTATCCGAAGCTGCAAGCAAAGAGATTTGAAGGTTGTTAAGAGTCCCTATATTTAAGAAATCCAGGTTTTAAGGTTAGGAAATCGATCAGTGATATAATTGAAAGTTTATAGAGCAGAAAGTTTACAGAAATGAAATTTACAGAACTAGAAGTTTATTCTTCATGTCTGAAATTTCAAGTTTCTGGATTTTCTTTTTACTTTTCAGGCCTATGTTTTTCATCGTCAAGATTTTCAAAATCGTCAAAGTCATCATTTCTGGTCTGTTTTTTAGAGGTTTTACTTTTCAGGCAGAGAACCGCTATTAGAAATGCCAGTAAAAGAAATATAGGCGATCTAAAAAAATTAAACAATTCCGGAAGCTTTATTGAATTTTCTTCAGAATTTGATTCATCTTCAGTATGATTGATTTCACTCTTTGTATTACCTGATATGTTGCCTGAAGAACTCGGAACAATCTCAACTACATTCTTAACATCTCTGGTTGCTACTGCACCTTCTTTTGACGATAGTCCGGTTTCGACTTTCTTATCTAGGTATAAATCTTTCAGTCTTTCTCTTGAAAGGAAACGTTCATCTCCAAACAATCGTGCAAAAGCAGTGGAGTTCCGTTTAAAAAGATAGGCTGTTCCATCACTACTTCCTGCAGCAAGGATCGAACTGTCAAGGGAAATTGACACACTGTTAATATTTCCTTCACAACTGTAGTTCCAGAAGTCCTTACCTTCCATGTTAAGGACATAAAGAGTATCATCCCAGCTGCCAGCTGCAATGAACGATGCATCCGGCGAAATTGCAACACTATAGACATCGTCTTTTGTCTGGTAGTCCCAGAGTTTCATGCCTGTGCTGTTAAACAGATAGATTTTGTCGTCAAAACTTCCTGCTGCCAGGTATGAACCATTGTTTGTTAGCGAAACACTGCTGATCCAGTAAGCAGGATTGTGCATCCAAGAAAATTCCCCTTTCTGGTTAAGAAGATATACATTATAATTGGACCCCCCGGCAGCCACATAATCGGCTTGTGGAGTTATACATACACTATTTATTACACTACCTGTCCTCCGTTCCCAGACTTTATTTCCTTTACTGTCAAAGAGGTAAATACATTGATTGGAGCCGCCCGCTGTAATATAAGAGCCATCCCTGGAGATGGCTATGCTACGGATGGGGTCTCCGGAATCGAAATTCCATAAAAGCTTACCTTCTCTATTAAATAAGTAAATATTACCATCCTCACTACCTGCTGCCACAAATGAGCCATCAGAGGATACCATAACACTATTCAAGCTACCCCCAGTTTTATAACTCCATAGCAGGTTTCCTTCCCTGTTAAAAAAGTATACCTTCTTATCATTGCTTCCTGCAGCTATACGAGTACCATCAGGAGAAATCGATACGGTATAGACAATGTCTCCAGTAGTATAACTCCAGAGTTTCTTCCCCTCTCGATTAAAAAGAGAAACATTATGATCAAAACCCCCTACTGCAAGATAACTCCCACCAGAAGAAAGAGAAACAGTATTGATTATGCATTCTGTATCACATTTGCAAAGCAGATCAAATGCTCTGAGTTCTGAAAGGTTTACGTCTTCATTATTCAGGATAACAGGATCTGCAGCTCCCAAATCTACAAACAGACCGAAGAGTAGACTGAGTACTACAAATATCAATATTCGCGCGGACTGTTTCATAATTATTACAATTAAGTAATTCATTCCAAATTAATTTTTTGCAACAGTTATGTGCTAGAAAGAGGTAGAAAAAGAACGCATTAACCCAACTATATGATTTTATAAATTAAGAACCTATCCGAAAAGTGGTTAATAACTTTTATGACATACAATATGCAAAATCTGAATGGATTCTTTTATCCATAACAATTTAAGCAAAAAGCCGTATAACCGATATTCAGGCGGTTCAAAATTATCCTTAAAGAAAATGAGGAAATAGGAGGATTTATTGCCAGTTGCCCGGCTTTAACAGGCTGTTTTTTGCAGGAAGACACGGTGGAAGAAGCTATTGAAAATATTAAAGAAGCGATTTAGGCTTGTTTGAAATCTCTGGCAGAAGACGAACTGCAGGAATTTATTGGAAGCCCTCCTGCAGAGTAGTTGATGTGGTTGCTTAATGTCTGAACTTCTTGTAATTCCGGAATGCAGGCAATTAAGGCCTTTTCTAAAGCTGGCTGGCTTCCTCACCTGCAGGTAGGAAGTCATATGTCCTGAGAAAAGAAGGCTCAAAAGTTACGCTGGCTGTTCCGAAGCACAAAGAAATAAAATCGGGTCTTTTAAGAAATTTGACAAAAGCTTCAGGACTGACGGTGAAAGAATTTGAATCTCTTTTGAAGTAAAATCTTTGTGAGTTCGCCCTTTTATCTTCTTATGAGCTCACTTGTGAAAATCTCTTCTTTTTTGATATTCCAATCCAGTTTAAATATATTTTTCCTGCCGACGGTCTGCTGAAATCTTCCCCAAAAAAAGTTTGTGATGAAAAGAAAGATAAAAAACTTGATTTTATTACTTTGCTTTCCTTGCTAAAAAGGCGGCAGAACTGTCTCCACGATGAAATATAAACTCGCCTTCCAGTAATTCTTTTCCTTTTATTCTGACCCAACCACTACCGAAGACATGGTCGCACTCATCACTTCCTTCCCAGGTGAACTCAAGTCTTTTGCCATCAGCATAATCAACGATACTTCCGTCTATATCACCAGAAACTAAACCAAATTGAAAATGCCCCATGTTGTCTGGCTCTATCGTAATATAAGCCTGAACTTCCATATTGAAATAGTCTTCATCCCATAGTTCCATCTCATAAATGTGCCATGTTCCTGTGAAGTTCATGCTCTTGATTCTCTTTCCTTGAATAAAAAGCTAGAGCCTATCCCAGAACTCACAACTGCTTCTCTAAATCTCGAATCAGGAGTAATCAATGAGTTTTTGATCATGGAATATAGCTCTGAAGTTCTTATTTAAGAAAAAACTTGGTTTTGGATGAGCTCCTATACAATATATGAACTTGAAACCTTACGAAACTATTAGTCCAGTTAAATTGCATATTTGTAAAGAGCCCTTCGAAGGGCCTTTGTAAACTCTTCAAATGTCCAGCCGTTGATAAATTCCTCTGCGATTTACATTGCGCCATAGATATCCTGGATATAGTCTTTTACTTCACGAATATTCCACGAGTACGTCCAGATCACTTCCAAGATTCTGTTCTCCCCAGATATAAGACCCAAAAATCCCCAGGTAACTGACATGATATTTTTCTTTGATCTCACGCAGCATTTCATGAAGTTTTTGGATATAATTGTCAGTTTCTCTTCGGTTTCCCGACATTTTTTCAGGCTCTACTATCACATAAGGCGGAGAATACCTCCTCCTCAAAACTCTGAGCTTACGAAGTTAGGGAGGAGTAGTTGACTCGCTTATTTATCCAGAAGAACAACAGGTTTGATCAGATCTCTTGGTTTTTCTTTCATGAGCATTAGAGCCTTTTCCATTTTGTCGAATCCTTCGAATAAATGAGTGGCCATTTTTTCTGGTTTTATTCTTCCGTAGGTGCATAGGTCTGCCATTCTTTCCATTCTCAGACGACCTCCGGTTGTCAGGCCACCACGTATGTTTTTGTGAGACATACCATACCCCCATTCAATACGTGGAATAGGAAGTATGTCTCCGGTTCCGTAGTAATTGACGTTTGATACCGTCCCTCCAGGTTTTACAATTTTTACTGCATCTGAAATCGTGTTTTCATTTCCTCCTGCTATGATTACAGAGTCCACACCCTTTCCATTCGTCTTTTTAAGAATCTGTTCAACAAGTCCACCGCTTCTGTAATCAATAATTTCAGATGCTCCATATTCCAGAGCAAGATCAACAGAGACTTTCCGACTTCCTACTGCAATGAGCCTACCTGCACCAAGAATAGATGCACCTGCCACTGCCATTAGACCAACAGGACCAATTCCTATGACTGCCACTGTAGAGCCAGTTTTAATATTTGCCATTTCTGCACCCTGTATTCCAGTAGTTGCCATATCTGATAGCATGACAGCTTGTTCTAGGGGCATTCCTTTTGGAAGATGAGCTAAATTCATATCTGCATCATTTACATGGAAAAATTCTGCAAAGACTCCATTTTTGGAGTTTGAAAATTTCCATCCACCAAGCATTCCATTTGAGTGCATAGGTACTCCATCCTGTGCCTCCATGGATCGCCAGTCAGGTGTAATTGCAGGAACAATTACTTTATCGCCTGGTTCGAAGTCTTTGACCTCTGATCCGATTTCTTCTATAACACCTACAGCTTCGTGTCCTAAAATCATGTTTTTGCGGTCTCCAAGCGCACCTTCCCAGACAGTATGAACATCCGATGTACACGGCGCGACCGCAAGAGGCCTTACTATTGCATCATATGGTCCTGCTGAAGGTCTTTCAGTATCAATCCAGCCTACTTTTCCAATTTCAAGCATTGCAAATCCTTTCATATTACCCCAACCTTCTCAAAATAATTATTTTTCAATGTTTTTTATAGTAGCCCGCATATTAATTTGCTGTGGTGGTATTTATAATTACTAAAGATGGGAACTTGAATTTTATTTCAATTCAATTCAGTTAGAATATATTTTCCCGCTGGAGGCCTGTTGAAATCTTCTCCAAATACTTTGTTAAAGAACAGGGCATTTATATAATAACGTCAATAATTCTATACATTAATTGCCAATTTGTAATGATCAGAAATTGACAATTTATATCGGGAAATTGGGGGTACATAAATGATAGAAATTACAAACAGAGCTGCTGCAGAGCTTAAATCATTATTCGAGAAAGAAGGGATCGAGCAACCAGCTATACGGATCTATATAACTGAGTCAAGTGCAGATGTTCACTATGGATTAGCACTTGCTGATGACAGCAATGAATTTGATGTAATCACTGAGAATAACGGTATCAAGATCGTCATGGAACCAAAAGTGGCTGTCGGCTTTCCTGACGGTAGCATTGATTTCAAAGCCGACAGTGCAGGTAAAACTTTCATAATACAAAATGCATTCACTGGCAACTGTGACAACTGCGAAGAATGTTACATATGCGATGCAGATTAAAATTTTGAACAAGCTTAATAATTGATTTTAGGATAAGTTTTAAATATATTTTTTCTGCCGGTGGTCTGCTGGAATCTTCCCCGAACACATTTAAAAATCAGGTGAAATCGAAGGCTCGTAAACTTTGAAGATCCCATAATAGTTTAGAAGGAGCCTTTCGAATTCCTTTTGACAAAGGTGAACTTTTTTCCTTTGGAAGGACTATTTTCTAATTATTCACATTTCATCCAGTATGCGCTTGATATCCGGTTTTGCTTCGGGAATACCTTCTTTAACAGATAACCAGACTACTTTCAAATTCACCCCGAAGTAAGCATGAATCAGTTTATCCCTTATTCCTGCCAGATTTCCAAGGAACAGAGGGATATTTCTCACGTAATTCATAAGGGACATTCTTTGTTGCTTCGCCAATAATCTCCAGAGCTCTAACGACTGCAAATTGTGTTTTGCGATCTTCGGTAAATTCTTCAAATGCACAGCCGTTGATAAATTCTTCTGCTGCCTCCATTGCATCATAGATATCCTGGATATAGTCTTTTACTTCACGAATTTTAATCCCTCTTCAAACAACTTCAACTTCACTCAAGATATGTTTGCCTATGTTCGGCTTCAGCGCATCTTTCATAACCAGATCTATCTTAACCCCAAGAGCATCTGAAAGATAATTTTCAAGGTTAACAAATTTAAAAATAGTAGGAGTTTTGCTGAACTCAACAAGTATGTCAAGGTCACTTCCTGATTTTTGCTCTCCCCGGATGTAAGACCCAAAAATCCCCAGATAACTGACATGGTATTTTTCTTTAAGCTCAGGAAGCATTTCATGGAGTTTCCGAATGTAAGTGTCAGTTTCTTTTCGGTTTTCCGGCATTTTTTCAGGCTCTGTTTTGTTCTATTTTGAGATAACATAGTATTTTGCGGTTGTAGTATTTATATTTACTAAAGGAGAAAGGCTAAATCTTCTTCACGTTCAATTCAGTTTTAAATATATTTTTTCTGTCGGTGGTCTGCTGGAATCTTCTCCAAGCGCGTTTGTTAAGAAAAGTGAAATTGAAAAACCCGCAATTTTTGTAGCTTTATAAGAGGCATTTTGCAGGGCTTCTTTAGATTAAGCGACCCTTTATCTGTGGGGGAGATTTTTCTGATTTAAGGAAATTTGTCAAGTTAGTTATAAACTAAAGAAAGTAGCTAAAAAATAGATCGCTTAATAAGAAGTGAAAATTTCTCTTTATCCTTTCCAGGTAACTCAAAATTGATTCGAAAAAGGTAAGTTGGAGTCATCTATCTATACGTCTTTTTATATGATTCTGAAATATCTATTATTATGGTTGACACACCCGAAAACTTACCCGGTTGGGTAATCTGGCTTATTATTATATTTGCTATTCTCACAGTTTTGGTAAAATGGGTATTACCTGTTATAAAACCCTAATTCTGAGATAGATACGTGGCAATTTAAAGTTTCAGATAATTAAACATGAACTCATCAGAAACTAAAAAACCCGCGATTTTTACAGATTTAAAGGAGTTTCTAAGGAGCCCTCCGCAGGGCCTTTTGCTCAAAGTGATTTTTTCCTTTTGGGGTGATTTTCTGATTAAAGTAAACTCTTTTTCACGTTCAATTCAGTTTTAATATATTTCTCCGGCCGGCGGACTGCTGTAATCTTCCTCGAGTACAATTGTAAAATCAAAGTGAAATTGAAAACTCACAATTTTGTAGATTTTGAAGGAGCCCTTTGCAGATCCTTTTACTTTTGCTTTCTCGATAATCAGCTGAAACCAGAATTTTAGATAATTTATATATTTCATAAACCCTGATCACAAAGTTTTCTTCATTTAAATGAATAAATTTTTATAATTATAGATATTTTTATATATTTTAAATGCAATATATGGATATTGAAAATAAAGAGATGTATAACAATCTGTCGTTAAAAACCGATTTTTGTTTTTAACCAAAGAGTCGTATACAATCTTATTTTTCAGCAACAACTAACAACTAAAACCAAAAGTGAAACAAAATGGCCTTTAATGACAGAGGAAGCAGGGGAAGAGATAGAAACCGGGGAGGCTTCGGAGCTCCCAAGGAAATGCACAAGACAAAATGTTCTGATTGCGGTGTTGAAACCGAAGTACCTTTCAAACCTGATCCGGAAAGACCGGTTTACTGCAGAGAATGTCTTCCGAAACATAGAAAACCAAGACAAGACAGATATTAACTATTATTTGTTAACTGAGTTTATATCAATACTAATTTCTTTTCAATTTTTTAAAAACAAACCTAATTTGGAGTATATCTTTTCTTGGCTCATAGTCCTTGCATATTTATAAGGAGCCCTTCGCTGAGTTCAGTGAAGATTATTTATAGCATTTTTAAGCAAAGAAATAGGGGGTTATTTTCTGGATATACCTAAATTTAAAAGACTACCAGGACACATAGCTATAATACCGGATGGAAACAGGAGATGGGCTTTAGACAAAGGCTTAGAAAAGCATGAAGGATATAAACATGGAATAGTTCCAGGCCTGGAGCTATATGATATATGCGTAAAAATAGGAATAGGCGAAGTTACTTTTTTTGGATTCACTCAAGATAACACAAAAAGGCCTCAAATTCAAAGAAAAGCGTTTGTAGATGCCTGTATAAAGTCAGTTAAAGAACTTTCCAAACATGATGCTGAACTTCTTGTAGTAGGGAATACCAATTCGGACATGTTTCCAAAAGAGTTACTCGGATATACAAAGAGGACTAAATTTGGGAGAGGTAAAGTAAGGATAAATTTTTTGGTAAATTATGGTTGGTACTGGGATTTAACATATGCACTTGAGAACTCTTCAGATGGTAAAAAAATGATAGAAAATATTGCATCAGCAGAGATTCCAAGAATAGATTTACTTATCCGTTGGGGAGGAAGACATAGACTCAGTGGAATGCTTCCGGTTCAAACGGTATATTCGGATATATATGTGGTTGACGAAATGTGGCCAGATTTTAAGCCAGAACATTTATTCAATGCACTAGAGTTTTATCAAGATCAAGATATCACACTGGGTGGATAATTGACTTTCTTGCCTTTTACCAATTCATTAAAATTGATTTTTTTGTTCTTGGGCTGTTTTCAGATTAAGTGAAAATCTGTTAACCGAACCTTGTTTTCATAGGAGCCATCTGAAACTGGATCCCAAATAGGGAATGAAATCCTCTCAATTATTCCAATTCAATTGAATATATTTTTCCTGCGGGCGGTCTGCTTAAATCTACCCTGAGTACATTTATGAAACCAAAGTGAAATTGAAAACCCGATTTTTGTAGATCTTTTCTTAACAAACATAAGAAGCCCTTCGCAGGGCCTTTTGATAAAAGTGATCTTTTTCTTTGGGGGAGGGATTTTTCTAATTTAAACGATATTTTTTCAAGTGAATTATGTTATCAAGGAAAGTGTCAGAAAATAGACTGTCGAATACAAAATGAGATCTTTTAGCCATTCAGCTTCAGTTTGAATATATTTCTGCTTTTGAGGGTCTGCTTAAATCTCTCCAAATAAACTTTATTTATTTAAAATATTCATCATATTGAGGAAGATATATATCATTTATAAATGTGCTAAGCACTTGACGGCTAGATAGGTTGCTATCTTTGAAGCCTACTTTTTTTCTCATTATTAAGAGAATATCTCCAAGTTCTCTAACTGACATAATAGGGTTTTCTTTTGCTGTTTTAGTAAGATGTATATACGCTTTCAATACATCTTCTGACACATACATAGACATTCCAAGCTGAACATCAAACCAATAGTCTTGGTCAAAATTAAAAGTCATTTGATCAGGATTTCCCTGCGAATTTTTAGATGCTGTAAATATATTTTTTAATAAATTTAATAATTTGGCATATTGTTCTTTACGCTGTTGATGTATTTTAAACTCTATCTCACGTTTTTTTGCGCTCCTAATTTGCCACCCTATAAATAAACCAGATGCTAATATTGAAATTATTTGTATCGTTTGATCAGTTGAAACTAAACTCATATCAATATTCATCCTAATTTCGAAAATTTATTTTTCAAATTTCTGAGTTCTCTTAAGACTTTAGGTATTGGAATAAAACAAAAACTTGTAATCTTTAATAAAAAACACGTCCAACTAACGAGTTAATAATCTGAATTTTTTGTTTTTTAGATTCTTGTTTCAAACATCATTCTTTTTGAAATCTTCAACATCTAATCTTTTTAAGACTTTTCATGTTTTGAATCAATACAGTCCTCTAAAGTGAGCTGATTTTCGGATCGCTTTTGGCCTAAATAAAGCATTTTATCAGATAGTTTTGTTTGAATCTTAGACAAGTTCCCAAGAAAGGTCATGGCTTCTGACGCTTTAAAGAAGGCATTACCACTAGCATCTACTTCGGTTTCAAAAATGTTCATAGGATCTAATATTATGTACTGATTTCTAGGACGCTGCGTTGCAAAATTTCTTACAATTTCCAGTACTTCTATCAAAATTTCTGTTTCATTTCTCTCAGACTTTGGGGTATGTTCATTGTCAATAAAAGGTAAACTGCTTAATCTTTCTTCTAGCTTTGGCCACCAAATATTGAATGTCTCATCGAGAAAATGTTTGTCCAAAGGATTTTCTTTAACAGCTCCATTAATTGATTCAACTACTTTCAGTGTTCCTTCTCTATTTGCTTTTACTAGTTGAAATCTGCTAAGAGGAGGAGCGACGTCTTTTGGTTCGAGGTCAATTAGATAAGGACAAACTAAAGTTTTATCTTTGATCTTGCAAGATAATGCTCCAGCCTCAAAATTTATCCATGGAGCCTGTAAATTATCAGGAGTCAAGCAAATGATTCCAAAGTTCAATTCCCCTAATTTTTCATTAATTTCTTTATCCCAATCTTCTCCTGCAAAAATATCTTTTGTAGAAATCCAAGGTTTAGCTGACTGAATCACGTAAGGTATCCAGTCCCTGAGTGCTTCTGCTACAAATCTACTTCTTTCACCAGACCAACTTATGAAAATACGCAAGATTCTTTCCACCAATGTAATTGAGAACTCAGACTCCAGCAATTAGTCTGGTTCTTAATTTTGAAAGGGATACAAATTTAAATAATTTATTATTTAGGAGGAAACTTATGACTTTGCTCTTGAGTTGCGGGAAGGCCCGTGCTACGCACGGTGACAATAACGATGTAAGACAACTATTACTGCACTCTGGAAAAGTTAAATCCATTAATTACTCTGGAATTATAGAAAAAGGAAACAATTGAAAATCCAAAAATATTCAGAAATAAGTCAAAAAAGAGGATAATTGTCCTGCCTACTGAAAAAACAGGCAGGAAAAGAAATAAAACTTCAAATTCACTGCTTATCCATAACCTTCCTGTACATCCTAGCCTGGAACCCGTGATACTTCGCAAACCCTTCTGCATCCTTCTGGTCAATGGTCTGGCTGTCAAACGAAACCAGATCCTCAGAATAGAGCGCATTCGGTGAGCTACGGGCAAGGATCGTGAGGGCGCCTTTGTAGAGCCTGACTTTCACTGTACCTGTAACCCTTTCCTGGGACTTGTCGATAAAGGCGTTCAGGTCGGCATAAAGCGGCTCGTCCACAAGCCCGTAATAGGCAAGTTCGGACCACTGGTCGTCCACAATCTTCTTGAACTTGAGTTCGCTGCGGGTCAGGACGAGTTTCTCGAGGTCGGCATGGGCTGCGAGAAGAACGGTTGCAGCCGGATGCTCGTAGTTCTCGCGGGCTTTTAAGCCGAGCACGCGGTCTTCAATCATGTCAGTTCGGCCGACGCCGTTTTCGCCTGCAATTTCATTCATTTTCTTAACAAGAGCGTAGCCACTGAGCTTTTCGCCGTCAAGGGAAACAGGGACTCCTGCTTCAAAGCCGATATCAACAATCCTGGGCTGGTCAGGGGCTTTTTCAGGCGAGGTTGTCCACTCGTAGATATCTTCCGGCGGGACAAAAGATGGGTCTTCAAGCCTACCGCCTTCGATGCTGCGGCTCCAGATATTTTCATCAACGCTCCAGGGCTTGGATTTTGTGACTTCCACCGGGATTCCATGCTCTTTTGCGTAGTCGATTTCCCACTCGCGAGTCAGGTTCATTTCCCGCATCGGGGCAATAACATCCATGTCGGTCTGGCGGAAAACGGCTTCAAAACGGAGCTGGTCATTACCTTTTCCTGTGCAGCCGTGCGCAAGGGCTACTGCACCTTCTTTCTTAGCAGCCTCAACCACTTTTTTGGCGATCAACGGGCGGGCGATTGAAGTTCCCATTACATAGCCTTCGTAACTTCCATTGGCTTTGATCAGGGGGAAGACATAATCTTTAACAAACTCTTCCTTTGCATCAATCGTGTAATGCTTATTGCTGATCTTTTCGGCTTTTGCGTCTGCCCGCTTGATTTCTTCTTCAGGCTGGCCGACATCGACTGAAATCGTAACTACTTCGTCGTATCCGTACTTTTCCTTGAGGATGGGAATGCACACCGAGGTGTCAAGCCCTCCTGAATATGCGAGTGCAACTTTTTTTGCCATGCTTTTACTTACCCCTTTAATTTGGATTAAAACAAATAAGCGTGATGAATAACTAGAATGATAAGTAACTTGAAACAGATTTAATAGATTTAACAGATTTAATAATCACGAGATTAGATAAAACTGAGTAAGATCTAGTAAGACTCATAGTCTAAAAATATATAAGATGGCAGGTAAACCATCCTTTTCGGTTCAGAGAATTTAAGCAGAATTTCAGTTCGGAATTTTCTGGTTTCTATTCCATTTATTCTATTCTTACTAGCTCTTCATAGCCTTTTATGATTTTTACTCTGTTTCTTCGAACTTAATTCTGTTTTTACCGGTTTTTTGCCAGATTTTTTCTAGTTAAGCTTTGTTTTCCTGCTCCATCTCTTTGTGGTACTCGTTGATGGATTTAATTGTAAGTTCCTCTCCCTTTTTCATGGTCTCGATGGCATCGGCTGCGGCAATCGCTGCCTGCATTGTAGTGATATATGGAACCTTGAAATCAACAGCTGCCCGCCTGATCCTTGAACCGTCCCTGCGAGACTGTTTGCTTGTAGGGGTATTGATTATAAGGTCAACCTCGTCCCTGCGCATCATATCTATGACATTCGGGCTTCCGTCATGGACTTTTTTCACCACATCCATGAAAACCCCGTGCTGTGCAAGATAGTTTACAGTACCCTGTGTGCCCATAAGTTCAAGACCTGCTGCCTGCAGTTTTTTTGCAACGTCGATAAGTTCGGTTTTGTCAGCATTTCTTATGGAAAGGAAAACTTTTCCAGTCAAAGGCAAAACGTTGTCGGCTGCAAGCTCTGCCTTGTAGTATGCTCTCCCAAAGTCGTAATCAACACCCATGACCTCGCCAGTACTCTTCATTTCCGGGCCAAGGACAGGGTCTGCACCTGGCAATTTATCGAAAGGCAGTAGGACTTCCTTAATTGAGACATGTTTTGGCTTTGGCTCGTCAGTATATCCGAGGCTCTTTAAGCTGTGTCCTGCAATTACCTTAGCTGCAATCTTTGCAAGTGGGATTCCAACAGCTTTTGAAACAAAAGGAATTGTCCTACTTGAACGGGGATTTGCTTCAAGCACATAGACCTTTCCTTCTTTCTCTGCCATTTGAATGTTAATCAGTCCCTTGACTCTGAGGGCAAGAGCTATCTTGCGGGTATAATCTCTTACCTGGTCAAGAACCTCAGGCGAAAGAGATTGGGGTGGAATTACACAAGCCGAATCTCCAGAGTGGACACCTGCCTCCTCAATGTGCTCCATTATCGCGCCAATAAGCACATCTTTCTGGTCGCAGACCGCATCCACATCAATTTCAGAGGCTGCTTCAAGGAAATCGTCAATCAGTATCGGGTGTTCGTGAGAGACTCTAACTGCCTCTTTCATGTAGCGTTCAAGGTCAATTTCATCATATACGATTTCCATTGCCCTCCCGCCGAGCACGTAGGAAGGACGCACAAGTACAGGGAAGCCAATACGCTTTGCGATCTCGATTGCTTCCTTATGGGAAGTTGCATATCCGCCTTCAGGTTGTGGAACTCCAAGCTCCTGCATAAGGAGATAGAACTTTTCCCTGTCTTCGGCAAGGTCCATGTCATCAGGATCCGTGCCCAGAATCACAGTATTAAGATTGGTCCTGAGCTTCAATTCCTTCTTGAGGGGAATTGCAAGGTTCACCGAGGTCTGCCCTCCGAACTGTACAAGGACTCCATCAGGTTTCTCACGCTCGATTACGTTCATCACATACTCAAGGGTCAGAGGTTCAAAAAAGAGCTTGTCTGAGGTATCGAAGTCTGTAGATACAGTTTCAGGATTATTGTTAATAATGTGAGTCTCTATGCCTTCTTCCCGAAGCGCAGTAACTGCGTGCACAGTGCAGTAGTCGAACTCGATTCCCTGTCCTATCCTGATCGGGCCTGCTCCAAGGATAAGAATCTTCTTCTTATCTGTGGCGTTTGTCTCGCAGGTGTCTTCGTAAGTAGAATAGTAATAAGGGGTAGCTGCTTCAAACTCGGCTGCGCAGGTATCCACCATCTTGAAAGTAGCCACAAGACCGGCAGCATGCCTGATATCACTTATTTCTTGGCTGGTTTTGCCAGTCAGTTCGGCAAGACGGGTATCTGGGAATCCCATCCTCTTTGATTCGCGAAGAAGTTCAGAAGTGAATTCTTCTGCTCGAATGCGCTTTTCCATATCAACGATTCTTTTTATCTTTGAGATGAAGAAGGGGTTGATACTCGAAAGCTCGGCAATTTCCTTTACCGACATGCCCCTTTCAAGCGCATCGAAGATCACAAAAAGGCGTTCGCTTGTTGGGGTCTTGAGAAGAGTTTTAATTTCAGGTTCGTCCCAGTGCTTTTTCCCTAGCTGGTTGTCGATATCCAGAGATTTGAAAGCTTTTAGCAGAGATTCTTCAATTGTCCTGCCAATTGCCATGACTTCTCCTGTACTTTTCATAGCTGTGGTCAGGGTCTTGTCTGCGGTTGTGAACTTGTCAAAAGGCCATCTGGGGATCTTTGTAATTACATAGTCCAGAGCAGGTTCAAAAGAAGCTGGAGTGCTCTTGGTAACATTGTTAATGATCTCGTCAAGCGCCATCCCAATTGCAATTTTTGCAGTTACACGAGCAATCGGGTAACCTGTGGCCTTTGATGCAAGGGCTGAGGACCTAGAAACCCTTGGATTTACTTCAACAACACGGTAATCGCCTTCTTTTAAAGCATACTGGATATTGCACCCACCCTCTATCTTCAGGGCCCGAATTATCTTTATTGAGGCGCTTCTGAGCATTTGGTGCTCTGCATCACTCAGGGTCTGGGAAGGTGCGACAACTGCTGATTCTCCGGTATGTACCCCCATGGGATCAATATTTTCCATGTTACAGATTACGATGCAGGTGTCGTTTTCGTCTCTCATGACCTCATACTCGACTTCTGCCCAGCCAAGCACACTTTCTTCAATGAGCACCTGAGAAATGCGGCTGCGCCTGAGTCCGCGTTCCGTGATTTCAAGCAGCTCTTCTTTTGTGCGTGCAATTCCGCCACCGGCTCCACCGAGGGTGTAAGCTGGGCGGACAATAAGAGGAAGGCCGAGTTCCTCGACAACATCTTCGGCTTCTTTTAAAGAATTAACTGCCCGGCTTAAGGGAACCTTTTCCCCTATCCTGAGCATGGTCTCTTTGAATAGTTCTCTGTCTTCTGTGTTTTTAATGGCTTCAACAGGAGTTCCTAAGATCTGAACCCCGTATTTCTCAAAGACACCCATTTCAGCAAGTTCACTAGTAATATTAAGGCCTGTCTGCCCTCCAATGCCTGCAATAATTCCATCAGGGCGTTCTTTTTCAATAATCTTTTCTACTATTCTGGCATCAAGGGGTTCAATATATACGGAATCAGCCATTTCAGGGTCGGTCATAATAGTTGCAGGATTTGAATTTACAAGTACAACCTTTACCCCTTCTTCTTTTAGAGACCTGCAAGCCTGGCTACCTGAAAAGTCGAATTCAGCAGCCTGTCCGATAGTAATTGGCCCTGAGCCTATAAGTAAAACCTTTTTTATGTCCTCACGTTTAGGCATTAAATCTCACCTCCGAGGACTTTTACAACCTTGCCAAAGAAGGTTTCCTCGGTATCCATCGGTCCTGCCTGGGCTTCGGGATGGAACTGTACACTGAAAATATCCAAGTCTTTATGGGAAACCCCTTCCACGGTTTTGTCATTTGCATTTAGATACTTCACATAAAGCCCTGTGCCGTCAAGAGAATCCGCATCAACAGCATACCCGTGATTCTGAGAAGTTATGAAAATTTTGTTTTCAACCAGGTCTTTTACTGGCTGGTTTCCTCCCCTGTGCCCGAATTTCAACTTGTAAGTTTTTGCTCCCATAGCAAGGGAGATAATCTGGTGCCCAAAACAGATCCCACAAACCGGAATCGTGCCTGCAAAGGCCTTTACAGCATTGATCGCATCCGTTGCTTTTTCCGGATCTCCAGGCCCGTTTGAAATGAAAAGAAGATCCGGTTCGTAACTTGCAATTTCCGAGGGTTTTGTGTTTGCAGGAACCAGCGTGAGGTCAATTCCCCGCTTATGCAGGTTATTTATTATGTTGCGTTTTATCCCGAGGTCGACTATAACCGCATGTTTACGTTTACTTGTGCCTTTCCAGACACCTTCAGCTCCGGAAATGAAGCGCGGTTCTTTACATGTTACAAGAGAGATAAGTTCCTCATCCGTGAGCTGTGGAGAGTTCCTTGCTACATTAACAGCTTCTTCTCCATCATCACTGCCTGTGATAAGGGCTGCCCGCATGGTTCCACGTTCCCTTGCTCCTATGGTAAGCATCCGGGTGTCCACGCCTTCAATTCCTGGTTTTCCTTCATCCTCTAAAAATTTGTGGATAGAACGAGTTGATTTATAGTGATAGGGTTTTTTGCAGGCTTCCCTCACAACAAGCCCCTCTGCATGCATATTATCGGATTGAACGCGCTCCCCGCTGATTCCGTAGTTTCCGATAAGAGGGTAAGTGAACATTAAAATCTGACCCTTATAGGAAGGATCTGTCAGAGCCTCCTCATATCCTGTGAATTGAGTAGTAAAAACGAGTTCGCCGCAAGCTGTGCCCTCGGCACCAAAACCGGTGCCCTTAATAATTGTTCCGTCTTCTAAGCCTAGTACTGCTTTCATCATCTGAACCTGCGAGTAAATGTCATAAGACACGTATAAGTTTTACGATGAATTTTCTTATTCCCTGAATTACTGATATTTTCTAAGTTTTTTAATATATAAATTTATCAATTAATTCTTTCCAGGATATACAAGCCTTTACACCTTGATTAACAGCTTTTTTCATATATAGAGAGCCTTCTAAATATTGAACTGTTTAAAAACTGAAGCCTCCAGGCAAAGTAAAAATGCTAAGCATCTTTGCCGCGACTGACATAATGCTGCTGCCATGAGCGTTTAACGCATATAAATTAACTTTGTCAGCCTTATTTCATAGAACAAACTTAAAGCCTTGGTAGGCCGTATGTAATCCATTTATCGGCCTATAAACTTAGGACAGTAGTATTAATAAAATTAGAATTAATAAAATTAGATCTGAAAAAGAAAAAGCCTTATCGATTTTCACAACCACGAAGAAAACAGAAAGAAAACGCGGAAAAGTATATCCTTACTTATTTTATCTTTTCTTCTCGGTTGCCAGTGTATCTATAAATTATTCTTATTAATCTTCATGGACGCAGCTTAGTATTTTTATTCTCAGTGGAAAGGATTTGCTTTGCGAATTTGCTGAATGGGGAAGACTTCAAGTGTTGTGTATAAGCTTCCAAACTCACCCCAAGAAATAACGCTTCCAAAATGGGAAAAAAGATTTGTGAAGTAAAAATTAGTGAATGATTGTTTACAAGCTGTTTTCAGAACTCCAAATTTGACTTTCCAAGCGATTTATATAATCCTATCTTTATAGTAATATTATCTTTTTGGAAATCTCCCTTGTATGAAATTGTTATATTCGGCATTTTATGGTATCGTTGCATTCTATTATCGGGATACCTATTTCCAAACTACAAAAAGAGCAATTGATAAACTGAACAATATATAATTGTATATGTTTCATGATACTAAGTAATAAAACTTGATACTAAGCAATAAAAATTAAATTTTTTAATATTATGCTTCAATCAAAACTCCATACTGACTATATTTTGGCAAACAAGAAAACGTTAGAGATTTGAGGAGAAATATTAATGGACTTTATATCTAATTTATTTGGAAAGGACAAAAATCAAAGTTTTTTAGAAGCATGTAGGTTAGGGCAGATAGAGAACGTAGAGAAATTTTTGAAAAGCAATAAAATAGATATTAACTCACAGGATGTATATTGTAAAACTGCTTTGATTTGTGCGGCAAATAAGGGGTACAGGGATATTGTAGAATCGCTTATTGAAAACGGTGCCAATCTCAATATTCAGGATGAAAACTGTGATACAGCTTTAACTTCTGCGGCAAAGATAGACCGTGGCGATATTGTTGAGTTACTCCTCAAAAATGGTGCCGACCTCAATATTCAAGACCAAAACGGCGAAACGGCTCTGAAGTTTGTGGTAAAGGTAGGATCTAAGAATATTGCTGAGCTGCTTATTGAAGGTGGTACGGATCTGAATGTCCAAGATAAAAACAACGAGACAGCTTTGATTTCTGCGGCAGCTAGGGGGCATAAGGATATTGTTGATCTGCTTATCAAGGGTGGTGCCGACCTTAATATTCAAGACAAAAATCGTAACACAGCTTTGAGTGCTGCAGCAAAAATTGGGTATAAAAATATTGTTGAGTTACTCATTTCCGCCGGAGCCGATCTTAATGCTCGGGACAAAAATGGGAATACGGCTTTGATTTCTGCGGCAGATAGAGGGTATAAGGATATTGTAAAGTTGCTTATTAAAGATGGTGCCAATCTCAATATTCAAGACGAAAATGGACTTACCGCTTTGATGTTTTCAGTACAAGCAGGGAATAAGGATATTGTTGAATTGCTTATCAAGGGTGGTGCCGACCCTAATATTCAAGACGAAAATATTAATACTGCTCTGGATATTGCGACAGAAATGGGGTCCAACGAGATTGTTGATTTGCTTATTAAAAATGGTTCAAGTCCCAGGTCCTGATTTGTTCAAAAGGACGAACTTAATAGCGTTGTTACAGTGAGAAATACAATAAAATAATTGTAGTTAAAGTATTTCTCAAAAATTCAATGATAAAAGACTGGGTTTAATCACTCTCATAAGGAGATTAGAAAAAGTCGCATATTGCATATCTTCAGGTCTGCAAGCTAAATTTTACGACTTTTTTAAATCTGTGATGGATCAGTTTCAAAAGCCTCATTTCTCTACTTTTTGATTACAATAAAGAAAGCAGAAAAAGCCTTCTTATATTGATGTACCATCGCGTAACAATTCTTACTTAAACCGTTGACCCGCAACCGTTGCGCCGGTTGATCACGCCGTAGCTAGGGGGTTTTCGATCAAACCTTTTCTCAAAAGGTTTGCGCTCAAGCCTTTTTTCAATAAAGGGTTGTCGGGAACTAAACTTACTATGCTGCATTTTAGAGACTTTTATCCTTAATTTGTTGAGTTTTATTTTTTTCGCAGGCATTTTTAAACCAAATGTTCACTTGCTGGATCCAATTGTGGAGTTTTTGAAGGGAAGGCCTTTACGGGGCGATTTCTTACGTGAAATAGACTTTTTTAAATTTAATTCGAGTATCTGGAGGTGATACGAAATAACAAGCAGGAGGGGTAAAGCTACACATATAAGGATGACATCATGGAGAATTGGACTGCTTATGAAGTGTGTTATTGAATTCCAGAGTGCTAGGAACGGCCTGTGAAATAAGTAAACACAATACGAAGCTGTGGCGATATATGTAAAGGTAGAATTCAAAGGGTTTGAGGATTCGTTATTAATAAATTTCATTGCAAATTTATATTCTAGGATACAGAACATTATCACGAATATATTGAGAAGAATCACGGAATTGATGATGAATTCTAAGATCCCGTAACTCATACCTATTGAATTCGCTGCTTTCGTTAGCATTGACATCACCATGGAAGAAGCTATAGCGCTGCCGCCGGCGGATTCAATGGTAAAAGAAGCTTTTGGGTCTAACAGAAGAGTTGTCCTTGAGCCTAAAACAACAACTATTACAAATATAGCAGGAAGGATTGCCAGTAGTAACTGGACAATAGGAATTTTTTGGAGTGTTGTCATTGATTTTTCAAATAGACTTTCTTTACAGGTAAGAATTCCAAAAATGAATGTCGGGAAAAACATGAAAAAACGGCTATCAATAATGTTGAAAATTTTTGAAATTAACAAAAACCCCAGATATACAAGAAAAGAGTAAAGTAAAAGCTGTTTTGAGTTTTTAGAAAACATGATAATAAATGGGTAAATTGTATAAAAGACAATAATTAGACCTACAAAATATAATGTCAGCATTGGGGAAGCATAGGCAGGAGCAAGGAAAATTTGTAATCCCAGTATGTGCATAATTAGATTATGAAAGCTAAACACATGCTCGGCATTAGGGAATAAAAAGCCTGAATTTAACTTTGGAGCAAATATATAGAATACAAGTGTAAAAGCGGCTAGAGCTGCCCAGTAAAGAGGGAAAATCCTCAAGAGTCGTTTTTTGTAAAAAGACAATACGCTCTGGAACGAGTTTATTGAATAATTATTGTAATATAATAAATATCCGCTCATATAAATAAAAAGTCCCAATCCCATATTTGCAACATAAGGGTCAACTGAATAAAGGGCTAACTTGATGGGCGTAAAAGATAAAAAGTTACTTAAGTGAGCTGGAATAATCATTGCTATTGCCAAAGCCCTCAAGAAATCAAACGCAATTATTTTGTTTTTCATGATTCCAATCCCTATATGAAATCTAAAGTAAATGTGAATCGCTTTTATAGAACCTGTTTTCAGGCAAGTCAATTCACAAAAATATACTTCATTTAATAATCATATTTCTATTAAAAAACACCAATCTTCTTTATATAATATAAATCATACGTTATTTTATTTGCCTATCCATATACTATTGTTGAAATATTAATTCTTTATGCTTATTGCCGCAGATAAAACTCGGATTCATCGTTTCAGGTTATGGATTAACTTGCTGCCTCTGATTATAAGGTACGCACATAAAATGTTAACGTAAGACTAAAATCAACCTGAGTGGCCTCGGATAATGCTTCAAAAAAGAAATTTTTTTGATATTTATGTCAAAAAAGTAAAAAATATAATATAGTGTAGATCGGCTAGCAATCTTTTTTTAAGAGGAAATGCAACCTCTTAAAATCACATATTTTTCTTATTTATACAGCTTCTCACTATAATTTAACAGTTAACATTTTACAGTTAACTTTTTTCAGTACAGTTTAATCTTCTCCCATTTCTTTTCTAAATTCGATGTAATCTCTCTCGACTTCTTCGAGTTCGTATTCCACTTTATCCCCCCGTCTTTGATTCTAGTAACAGTAATTTATTTTTGCTTTTGTTTATTAACAAAAGTTAACAAAAGTTATTTCTCTAAATTTACCTTAGTCCCCATTTTGGAAATGTCTCTTCATTTATATAAAGTTTCCCGTTAACCTCAATACTTCCTATTAACTACCAAAAGTTAACATTTCTTGTCACCATTTATTATACAGTTAGTAAACGATAAGATATTTTTAAATGAAATATAGTATTTTCTGTCTTCATGCGTAATTCAAAACCTGAACTCATCCTGGGAATAAGGAACCTTTCAGGACTTGAGGTTTGCTCAAAATATGCAGATGCTGTCTACTTTTCAACTGACAGGCTTAGCCTTAGAGCAAAAGCAAAAGAAATCACTCTGGAAACTCTTGGTAATTTTGTTTCTGAGGTAAAAAACAGAGGACTCAGAGCTTATCTTGCTGTAAACTCAATAGTAAATGAGGAAAAGTTAGGGGAAGTACCGGATGTAATAACTGCTGCTTCAAATGCAGGAGTAGACGCAGTTATCACCTGGGATCCGGCTGTAATTCTCAGAGCGCAGAAAGCCGGGCTTCGTATTCATATATCGACGCAGGCAAATGTTACCAACCATGAAACTGCAAATTTTTACAGAAATCTCGGGGCGGAAAGAATTGTACTTTCGAGAGAACTTTCCCTTAAAGAAATACGGAAGATAAAACAGCAAACTGAAATAGAAATCGAAACTTTCGTCCACGGCGCTATGTGCATGGCAGTTTCAGGCCGATGCCATCTGTCGGCTTATGTTCTGGGTAAATCTGGAAACTGCGGGGAATGCACCCAGCCCTGTCGTTGGGAGTGGGAGCTTCACGGGGAAAATGGACTTGTTGCATCGAGCTTTGGGAAGTACCTCCTAAGTGCAAAAGATCTCTGTATGATAGAACATATTCCCGAACTTCTTGAAGCCGGCATAACTGCCTTTAAAGTTGAAGGACGGCTGCGAGATCCTATGTATCTTGAAACGGTTTCCCGCTGCTATAGGGAGGCGATTGACGCCTGTGTAGAAGGAAACTATACTGCTGAAAAAATAGAAGCCTGGAAGTATGAACTTACTTCAGTCTACAATAGGGGCTTTTCAACTGGCTTTTATTTTGGGGTTCCGGGTCTTGAAGGTTTTTCTTCTGAAAAAAATATGAATGTCTCGGAAAAACAGCGTAGGGCTGTGGGAATAATCGAAAATTATTATCCAAAACAGCAAGCTGCAGCCATTAGACTTCTTGAAGACGGACTTGCAATAGGAGACGAAATAATAATTGAAGGAAGTACCACTTACTTGAGACAGAAGGTTAGTTCCTTGAAGAAAAACAGCAAAGTTCTTGAAAAAGCTGAGAAAGGAGATACCGTTGGCCTTGCTGTTGATGGACAAGTTAGAAGAAATGACCGAGTTTTCACACTCCAATTTAAATATTAAAACAGTATCTATATATTAGATTCTTCTTATACGGATAACGAACCACAGGAAAGAAGAAACTACAGGAAAGAATTACTTTATCTTATTTCGGTAATGCTCTTAATTGGTGGATATCTTTTTCTCAGATAATAACCTTGTTTGTTAATCTTAAACAACGGGCTCAACTTTCATTTGGGGAAATTATTCCCGATTAATTACCGATTTTCTACTCGATAAGTAACTCTTGATTGAGATTATTCTTTGCAAAGTAATTTTCTTTATAAGCAATTCTCTGACCGATAAACAGTCTTCCTGCATAATTAAACAGGTAAATAATTAACTTCCTGATCAAGTGAAGATAATATTCTGTTTATCCCGGAGCCAGTATTAAAGGTGATACCTTGATAAGCGTTAACGAAATGGGATCTAACGTCATCGAAGAGATGCTCGACTGGAGCGAAGACCTGAAAACTGAAGTGCTCAAGCTCGAAAACGGGGCTACAGTTATTGACTGTGGAGTTAAAGCCGAGGGCGGATATGAAGCTGGAATGTACCTAGCAAGACTCTGTCTGGCCGATCTTGCTGATCTCAAATATACTACTTTTGACCTGAAAGGAATTAAATGGCCTGCCATTCAGGTAGCGACAGACAATCCTGTAATTGCGTGTATGGCTTCGCAGTATGCAGGCTGGAGAATTTCCGTAGGCAGCTACTTCGGTATGGGTTCTGGTCCTGCACGTGCTCTTGGTTTAAAGCCTAAAGAACTTTATGAGGAAATCGGGTATGAGGATGACTTCGAAGCTGCAGTCCTTGTCTTGGAGTCCGATAAGCTCCCTGATGAGAAAGTTGCGGAATATATTGCAAAACACTGCAGTGTAGATCCTGAGAACGTGATGATTGCTGTTGCTCCTACCGCCTCTATTGCTGGTTCTGTCCAGATTTCGGCTCGCGTCGTAGAAACCGGAATCCACAAATTTGAATCTGTTGGTTTTGACATCAACTGCATTAAAAGCGGGTATGGGGTAGCTCCAATTGCTCCTGTTGTCGGGAATGATGTACAGTGCATGGGCTCGACTAACGATTGTGTGATCTACTGCGGTGAAACTAACTATACAGTCCTCTTCGACGGAGAATTGGCCGAGCTTGAGGAATTCGTAAAGAAAGTGCCTTCCACAACCTCTCGAGATTTCGGAAAGCCTTTCTACCAGACTTTTAAAGAAGCAAACTTTGACTTCTTCAAGGTTGACGCAGGTATGTTCGCTCCTGCCAGGCTTACCGTAAACGACCTTACGAGTACAAAAACGATTTCCAGTGGCGGACTCTATCCAGAAATCCTGCTCCAGTCTTTCGGAATCAGGCAGGTTTAAAGGACAAAGAATTTCCGTTTAATTTCTAAGTTTTTAATTTTTCTACATTTACTACTTTTCCTATTTTTTTCACTTAACGTTTCTTTCGAAAATTCTCATATCCCCGCCGTTTCTTCATAAACACTGTTAACATCACTTATTTAAGTGAATGTTTCTAATCTTACTGTAAAAATATATGTTATGACGAAAAATTCAAAAACTTAGACTTTGTTGACATTTAAGGAGAACATTTCGTGGCAGTAGTAAATACCTCACAGGGAGTAGGAGGCATCCTGAATAGTTTTAGGGGCCTTGTCGAAGGCGCACAGAAGATTACTTTTGTGGGAACACCAGGATTTTGTACCCCTTTTGCCGAACTTCTAGGCTTTGCAGTTCGGGATAAAGAGCTTGCTTTTGTCTCCAGCCTAGACTTTGAGAAAGCAAAGTCTATCTTCATGGACTATGAAGGTATGCAGCTTGGAGAACTAACGGACGTGTACGCTGACGTTGTTGTCCTTCTTGGTGGACTTTCGATGCCGAAGATAGGGATAAGCCCTGAAAAAGCAAAAGAAGTGTCTAGAAAAGTTATCGAGGGCTCTAAAAAGGGAAAAATTATAGGAGTCTGCTTCCAGTCCGCGTTCATGAAGCAGAAATGGGACGAGATAATTGACTTTGATTACATAATCAATTCCGATATAGCGGTTGAGGTTCTGGAACCTGAATTTTCATAATGTCTATTTTCAGGAGTTTTGAGACTTCTAGGAGGAAAAACTCCTGCTTTTCGCTTTTTTAACTTTTATACTTAATCCTTTTTTGAGAAGATACAATTATATCCGATCCTGACTTCTAACATATGGTAATTATGGATAAAGCTGCTAAAGAAATCAAGGAATTAAAGGGTTTTTTGCCCAGATCTATTGCATATGCCGGACAGATAAACGAAGAGTTTGCCGAAGGGATAGCAGGCTTTTATAAAGCCGTGTGGACTGAAAAGGAAGGTGGGCTTTCTATGAAACATAAGCATCTAATTGTCTTTGCTATAGCCTGCTCAAGCAACAACACCCAGAGCGCGGTCAAAATTCTCGAAAGACTTCACAAATTTGGAGCTACCAGAACGGAGATCAATGATGCTATGATGCTCGCGACTTGGACTGGAGGAATCCAACACTTCACGGATTTCAGTGCAGTAATTCTTAAAGAGATGGAGAGATTAGGTTATTAAGAGTATTAAAAATGCTTTTATTAAAATTATTTGTAACTATTCAGGGTATAGTTACCTTTGCAGTTAATTATTCTAGCTTTTCTTTTTCTTTCCTGTACCTCTGCAGAGCTACTTCAATGCTGCTATATAGATCTCTCTCATCAAAAGGTTTTATAATATAACCAAAAGGTTCGGTTCTCTTTGCTCTTTCAAGAATCTTATTATCTGAATAAGCAGTCAGGTAAACAACTGGGACATCAAATCTTTCCCTGATTTCCTTTGCAGCTTCTACGCCGTCCATATCCCCTTTTAACATAATATCCATAAGCACGACATCAGGGAAAGTGCTCTCAGCTTTGCTAACGGCATCTTCTCCAGACGAGGCCACACCGGTAACCGTGTACCCCAAACTCTTTAACATTCTCTTTATTCCCATTGCAACAATATGCTCGTCCTCAACGACCAGAATTCTGCCTTCTGCCTTTTTTTCCACCATTTTTCACACCTTATTTTAAATTCTATTTACTGAAAAAACTAATCTTGAAATCTGTTCCCCTGCTTCGATCAAGTATAATTTTCCCTTCAATTTGATCCGCAAGCGTTGTCACCAGCTGTAAGCCCAGAGAAGTCGTGTTCCGGAAATACAGTTTCTCAGGGAATCCCCTGCCATCATCTCTAACTATAAGGATTAATTTCTCTTCTTTATTCTCTATTTTGCCGTTAGGGGCAGTTCGTTCATTCTTCTGTTGCCTGCTTTTTGTATTTCCATAATTTTCAAGGTTATTTTCTTGCAAGGTAGAGTATTCTGTACTTCTTCGCAGCGCAATATAAATTTCTCCTTCTTTTTCTCCAGAAAAGGTGTGTTTCAGAGAGTTCGATACCAGTTCATTAACAATTATTCCAAGGGGAACAGCCTTGTCCATTCCCAAAAACCTTTTCAATGTCCAGCTTCAGGCTTACCTTCCCACTGTCTAGAGAATATGACTGGAACAGGTAATCTACAAGATTCTTAAGATAATCCGCAAAGTCCACACTTACCATATCCTCTGACTGGTAAAGTTTCTCGTGGGCAAGAGCCATTGATTTAACTCTGTGCTGGCTGTTCCTGAAAGCCTCAATCACATTATCGACATCGAATTGGTTTGCGTAACTGCTTGCCATTTCGATTGATTTCTGATAAGCCAGCTTTTCTTCTTGGGAAGTGACTGTACTGATAATTACAGCCGTAGAGACCACAAGAACAAGAAAAACCCCAACAACGATACAGATAACTAGCTTTGATTTCAGGAGGAAATTTTTAAATCTCATAGTCTAAACTCCAGCCAGTTATAAAAGAGGATTAAGAGGCTTATTTCTGTTCTGTCTCTAAAAGCGAGGCAGTCTTTAGATATCGATAATTTCTTGAGATAATTCCTTATAATGAATGAAAAGCTCCCTGCACCAGCGAAGAGCGCTTGTATCAAAACTCATGACTTTCATGTGATCGTATTTTCCCTGCTTGTCGAAAAGGCAGAGATACATAAATTTCTCAGTGACTGCAATAGTTGGAATCTTTAAGTTTTCCTCACAGACCTTAACAACCGTGTTCTCAGAGTTGAGCAGGGCTTCTAGTTCATCCTTGCAGTCATTTTTGAGTCTCTCAAATACAGCTTTCGTAAGCACAATTTCCATTTCAGCTCCGTTTTTTGCAAGCCTAGAATAAAGCGATGAATAAAGAGGATGATAATAAGAAAGTGAGCTCATAATGCATCTGGATTTTATGAGATTTTCAGTAAACTCCCTTGGAAGATCAAACATATGGTTCAGGTCAGGTTCTATTACCATACACTCTCCTAGTTCTCCAAGTCGCATGAACTGTTGATGTGGTATGACACTTGTATCCCGACTTGTCCAGTATTCCTTGTTTTCTTCAATAACTTCAAGTGTATTCAGAAGAGGAAGCATATTTCCTACGATAAGTGTTCCAATCTCCGAGAGTGTATAAGTGTCTTCTTTCTGGAGGATCAAACCCTGCTTTTTAAGGATTTTGATCTGAGGCATCATCGCTTTTGACGTCACATTGAGAGAAGTTTTTATTTGCTCAATATTTCTGGGACCTTCCATAAGCAGGAGAAGAAGATTTTTTCTTTTTTCAGAAAGCCAGATTGTATCACATAAAGATGAGCTCATTGTTACTACATATTTATAGAAAGTACTTTTATTAAAGGATTATGTTATAAACGATATATATTCAAAAATCTCAATTTTAAAACGGATTATGAGCCTTGAAATGGCTGGTTGAAAATTTTAACGGCATTAAAAAATCACTTTACTTTGGAAACTACATATAGCTCTTTCTTTTGCCTGAAACTTTTGTAAGAACTACATGAATTGGGCTATATATTATTGGAGCATAGATAAACTACTTACCAGTAAACGAAAATAAATCCAACAAAAGAAATTAAATGGTACGAAAAATGGAATAACTTGACCAATGAAATAAAAAATGGCGTGAAAAATGAACTAAAAATTGTGTACTAAAAATAAATTTGAAGAGTATGTCCATTAAAAAACGCTAAAAACTGTTGCATCCTTTTGAGTAAAAATTAAAGAGGAACCTGCAAATACATTAAAAAATATCCCAGAGCTGTGGTATGTGGGAATGTCATAGCTTTTGGATGCCTCCAAAACTGAATTTTTTTCACTATATTTTTCGTCTCTGTTTTTCTTTTTTCTTCTTTCCTCTCCTTCTCTTTAATTGTAAGCTTATTTTTTTCCTAATCTACTCAAAAATATATATGACAATATTAGGTCAATTTTTTGAGGTCAATATTTGGGCGACTGTATTAAGAAAGCGAAGCGTTAATTCAAACCGAATTTTTAAAAGGTGTGGGTGAGGAGATATTACAGAGAAAATAAAAAAAGAGGAGTTGTTGCCGAGTGAAAAAGCCCTTTTTTTAAAAGTTAAAAATTCTAAGTCCACAAAATTCAAACTTTATCATTATTCCAGAGAAATTATTTCAAACGATCTGATTTTTCTAAAGTTTTTGATTTTATTGAAAAAGATTGAGACTGTAACTAAGTTCACAGTAGTAACATTTTGCATATAAAAAATAAGCAAAAAAAGAACAATAGTTAGGGCGGGTGAATGAGACCCGCCCAAAGTAAAAAAATGACTAATATTTAGAACAAAATCAAAATATTCTTCTTTAACACTGAAATTATCAAGTAATGAGGTTTTTAAAAAGTAAAGAACGTGAAGAAAATTGATTTGGAGCATCTTACTTTTTTTATTGCCAATGATAGCGTAGAAATTGAAAAATTAGAAAATATTTAAACTGGTTTTGATATATTATCAAAAGAGTTTCTCAAATATGCTGAATCCAATCTAAACGCTAAATATGAACACCATTATAATTAATTCTTTGTCAAATACTAAAAGAGCAATAGATTCTCAATTAGATTCCCTGTTAGTTGGGTTTGGTTTATCTGAAAGAGCAAATAAATGGAACTTTCCTACAAAAGTTAATTATCTAAATAATGTTGGAATACTTTCAGGGATTCTTACTAAAATAAACAAGAAAAGAAATCTTTTAGAGCATGAATATAAAAATCCAAGCATTGAAGAGGTCGAAGATGCACTAGATGTAGCTAAATTTTTCATAAGTTATACAGATAAATATTTGCATCCAGCAATAGTAGACTTCGTGCTTCATGATAAAAAATGATGTATAACGGATACACTAATGACACACAAACCATTATAATGAGGCTAGATTGGAGAAACTGCAAACTTATCTTTGACACTCCTATAAAAGGTACTAACGGTTTATATGAGCATATTTTTGACAATATATCTGCAGTTATAACTTCCCCATTTAAGATACACTCTAAAAACCATTTTTTTAGAGAAATAACTTATAATACCCTTTAAAATCAGCAAATAATTAATATAATCCCTTTGTTTGTTCACAATTTATTTTTATTTATAAATAAGGCGACTGATGCCATTTTTACCCCTCGTAACTTCAATGATAAATGCAAGGAAAGAATGATATTTAATCAATTAATTGAAGTATTTAAGCTTTCTAAATAGCAAATAGATCATTTAATGGCTGTACTTTAATGGGAGAGGGATGGCACATATTTAATTGGGAAAATAAGGCTTAATAATCCTTAAAAAACTAGTCCTTTTTTGAGGAAGCTATAGTTTGTCTTTTTCTTTGCCCAGGTTCTTTTCTTTTAATTTGCTTGTGTACGGGCAAAGCTTTAAATCAGATGATTCAGTTTATCGCATGTTTCATTTTCGGGATTAGGTCCCGTTGGAATGTGGTCCTGCAGGCAGGGCTGAACCGTGAAACAAAAGTGAAACTTGGTGTTTAAATTGGTAAAATCTTTTTATGGCTACGTACGTGATGCATGGAAAAACCCTGATGAGACTTACGTGAACGAGCTCCGCTGGGAGCGTATGCAGGTCTGGAGAAAACAGGGATCCGTGACCAGGATTGAAAGACCTACCAGAATCGACAAGGCACGCTCCCTTGGATACAAAGCCAAGCAGGGCATTGTTGTTGCCAGAGTAAAAGTACGCCGCGGAGGACTTGGTAAAACAAGGCCCAATCGTGGAAGAAGAACCCAGAAAATGGGAACTAGTAAGATCACAGGCGGCATGAGAATTCAGAGAATTGCCGAAGCTCGTGCAGACCGTAAATACCCAAACCTTGAAGTCCTTAACTCCTACTGGGTAGGAGAAGATGGAAAGAACAAGTGGTTTGAAGTCATTCTTGTAGATCCCTATCACCCTGTAATAAAGAGCGACAAGAGTCTCAACTGGATATGCGACCCTTCAGTCAGGGACAGAGCCGCAAGGGGTAAGACAAGTGCCGGCCGGAAGGGCAGAGGCATGTCTACACGCGGAAAAGGTACTGAAAAGACCAGACCGAGTATCCGTGCACACCAGAGTCGAGGCAAGTGATTCATCACATAATACTGCGTGTGATCGCCCACGCAACCGAAGACGTATCCAGAGTCCGTGCGGCTCTGGATTTTTTTTTATCCGGTGCCGGCATCCGGGAAGAGAGTAAATTAATTGAAGAGCTCCAGGCTGAAGGGCACCATGGAAATCCCATTACCATCCTGAGCATACAGCTTAAAAGAAAGGCAGATTGTCTGAATTTTGCTCACTTTGTTCGGGAAAAGTTTTCCGAAGAAGACATAGCAAAGCTTAGGGAAGAAATGCCCGAGAGACTGGACGATGATCAGGTTTTCCACCTCCGCTTTGACAAGCAGGCTGCATACCTGCAGCAGGTAAAGCTGACTAATTCCTCGGATGCGATCACTGCGAAAGTAAAGATCGAAACCTATCCGAAGAACCGGGAAAAAGCCGGAGCTATAGTGGAGGAGTTGTTTGGGTAAACCAAAATTCTACGATTTTTGCGTACATGCAGTACCTGATGGGGAGAATTCGGTTGAGCAACTTGCTGCTCTTTCCAGACATTTAGGGTATAGTGGAATTGCGCTTGCAAACCACTCTGATAAACTTCCTCAATCAAGACCTGTATTACCCTCTACTCATGAATTTGAGGTTTTCAATGGAATCGAGCTTGTAGAGGAAAATCCTTCAAAACTTCATAGTCTTATAGGAAAATTTCGAAAGTCTGTGGATGTCCTGATAGTTCATGGAGGTTCGGAAAACGTCAACAGGGCTGCACTGGAAAATCCGAGGGTAGATATCCTAAACCATCCTGCTTTTGATAGGAGTAGCGGGTTAAATCAGGTGCTTGCAAAAGCCGCAGCTGAAAACGACGTTTCAATCGGTCTGACATTAAGACCCTTCCTTCATTCAAGAGGTCCAAGGCGCGTTCGTCTGTTATCTGACCTCAGAGCAAATCTTGATCTTGCCAGAAAGTACGGTGTTTCCCTTGTCCTTTCAAGTGGGGCGATGTCGTGTTTTGATCTAAGGTCTCCAATGGAGACTTTAGCTCTGGCTGAAGTTTGCGGGCTTGAGGAAAATGAAGCCCTTGAAGCCATAACTATTGTGCCCGAAAGAATTATCTCAAGGAATCGTCCTGGTCCTGGGCATATAAGAGAAGGTATCGAGGTGCTTGAGGAGGGAGATTTCTTTTGAAACGCTTGTTACCTTCGCTTCGTGCAAAAAAACGCTATTTGGCCTTTGAGCTGATTTCCGAGGCTCCAGTTAGCAGGAGTGATCTGGTCAAAGAGATCATGTTCTCTGCTTCTTCATTGCTTGGAGATGTTGCTACCAGTAAATGCGATATTAAGGTGCTTGGGTTCGAAGACTGGAAAGGTATTATCCAGTGTTCTCATACGAAAGTAAAAGAAACGAGAGCTTCCTTAGCAACTCTCACAAGAGTTAACGGAAAAAAGGCAACTCTGCACGTACTTGGGACTTCAGGTACAGTTAAAAGGGCAACCGAAAAATTTCTTCAGAATCATCTGGTCTTTGAGCCTGAAATCAAGACAAAATCCAAGACTGCTGAAGAATAATAAATCGAGTCGGATTCAGGAAAGTTAAACTAGCAGGTTTCAGAAAAACTAAGTTATTGATTCAAGGATGTCAAATTATGAGAGTCCGGGAAAGTTAAGTAAGCAGCTTTTCAGTTATTGGCTTTTGTGTCAAGGGTAAAAATATTCAGCCTTGAATCATTCAGGAAATTATTTGGTCTGTCAGGAAGCTGTCTAATATATACTATAATGAATGATTATATTAATTAGTATATTAGTGTAACAAAGTATAATATCGATTGGAAGACTGATTGACAGAAATATAGCTTGTTCAGTAGTTAAATGTGGACCTATGAGTCTAATCGGGAAACATATAAAAATCCTGAGGGGAAGAAACAGTAGAAGCTAAAATCTTCCCATAGAGATCTCAAAACCCAGCTTTAAGCATCGGAAAAGTCCAAGTCTCACAAGCATTATAACTAAGTAAATACACTTTATTAACGGACTTAGTTAACATTTGGAACTGGACCTTATATACTATTAAATAAATTGCTTAAGTACACGAATTCATATCCTGGGAAACGCGTTTTTCAGGGTATAAGTGTCGTTGAATTTCCTGTAACTTGGGTATTTTTCGCTGGTTTCGTCCGAAAAATCTCTCAGGATAAGAAAGTTCCGAACAAAAGGTTAAAAACTCTAATAAAGAAGAAATACGTTATAGGAAATCAAAAGTCGCTTTCCTTACCTGAATATTGGGTCGGGGACTTTAAGCTCCTGAATTTTCGGGATATCCATGCATCAGTTCATGATCACTGACCAAAGCCCTTATGGGGAAGGCAGTGATTTAGCTGATGAGCCTGCGGGCAAAGATATTTTAAGGAAGAAAGACCGGTTTCTTACCGGAAAGATAAAATCAATATATAATAAAATTAAGGGAGATACGGAATATGCAGATGGCACCACAGATGGGCTATGACAGGGCAATCACGGTTTTTAGCCCTGATGGAAGACTTTTTCAGGTAGAATATGCCCGCGAAGCGGTCAAAAGGGGAACAACAGCCGTGGGAATCAAAGCAGCTGATGGGGTAGTGCTGCTTGTTGATAAGCGAATAACAAGCAGACTTGTGGAAGCTGAGTCGATCGAAAAAATTTTCCAAATTGACGACCACATAGGAGCTGCAACCTCAGGGCTTGTGGCAGATGCCCGCTCCCTTATTGACAGAGCTCGTGTAGAAGCGCAGGTTAACAGGGTCTCTTATGATGAACCTATAGGTGTGGAGGTTATTTCCAAGAAAATCTGCGACCACAAGCAAACTTACACTCAGTATGGTGGAGTTCGTCCATATGGAACTGCACTTCTTATTGCAGGTGTGGACGACAATCTGCCCAGGCTTTTTGAGACTGATCCAAGCGGCGCTCTTCTTGAATACAAGGCAACAGCCATAGGAGCAGGTAGAAACGCGGTTGTTGAGGTTTTTGAAGCGGAATATAGAGAAGATATGAATATTGATGCGGCTATCCTTCTAGGTATGGATGCACTTTATAGAGCTGCCGAAGGTAAGTTCGATGCATCTACCCTTGAGGTGGGCGTTGTGTCACTTCAGGATAAGAAGTTTAGGAAACTAGTTCCTGAAGAAGTTGAAAATTATGTTCAGCAGATCCTTGCAAAACACAAGGAAACTGAGAACAAAGAATAAAATCTATATAATATTTGAGAGTGAGTAATCAGAGAATCTTCGGATTCTCAAAATAATGTTTTGGAGAAGGTACTTGAAAATGGTGTCCCTGGACGAGGCAGTGACTGCACGGCTCAAGAGAGGCAGTAAACACTTCGAAGCCCTAGTCGAGCCCGAAGGGGCTCTGGCCTACAAGCGAGGAGAAGATGTAAGCCTTGAAGATATTCTGGCTGTTGAAACTATCTTCGAAGACGCAAACCGAGGGGACCGAGCAGCAGAGTCCGATATTTTTGATGCTTTTGAGACAACGGATCCCTTCAAGATCGCTGCCGTGATCCTGAAAAGCGGGGAGCTTCAGCTCACAGCTGAACAGAGAAAACGTATGCTTGAGGAAAAGAAGAAAAAAGTTATTTATACCATTTCCAGAAATGCAATAAACCCCCAAACAAGAGCACCGCATCCTCCCGCACGTATAGAAAGGGCGATGGACGAAGCAAAGGTGCACATAGACCCTTTAAAAAGCGTAGATCAGCTGGTCAATATTACAATGAAAGCCATTCGCCCGCTTATACCTATACGCTTTGAAGAAGTTAGTATTGCTGTGAAAATTCCTCCCACATATGCTCCCAAGGCATATGGAGACATTTCCAAGATAGGAAGCATTACAAAAGAAGAATGGCAGCGTGACGGCTCCTGGATTGCAGTAGTAAGAATTCCGGCAGGAGTCCAGACTGATTTTTACGCTCTTATAAATCATCTTACGAAGGGAGAGGCTCAAACTAAACTTTTATAAGAGGATGTTGGATGGACAAAAAAGTAGTGATCCCTGGTGACCTGCTATCCGAGAATTCGAAAAAAGCTGGATACGGGACTTATGTCAAGAACGACAAAATCTATTCTTTATTTTGTGGTATTGAAAATCTCAAAGAGGATAAAGTTGGAGTGATCCCTCTTGCGGGAGTCTATGTTCCTTCCGTAAATGATGTGGTAATTGGGATCGTTATTGTGGTTACGCCATCCAACTGGATAATGGACATTGTCTCTCCTTACGATGGCCTATTCCATGTATCCGAGTATCCCAGAAGAATAGATTCCCGGGAGATGTCTGAAATTATGGATGTGGGCGACTCTATAATCCTTAGAGTAAAGGATGTAGATAGTTCCATGAAAGTAGAGCTTGCCCTTAGGGATTCGAACTTCCATAAACTTAAAACAGGTCAAATTGTCGAAGTTGAACCTGTAAAGGTCCCACGTGTGATAGGACACGGCGGTTCCATGATCTCAATGCTGAAAAAAGAGACAAACTGCAGCATTTTCGTTGGCCAGAACGGCAGAATATGGATCGATGGAAAGGACGAAGATGTAGAGCTTTTGAGTAGGGCTCTCCTAAAGATTGAAGCTGAAGCCCAGCGTTCCGGATTGACAGATAGGATCTATAACTTTTTGAAAAATGAGCGGAGCAAGCAGAAAGCATCCAAACCCGCTAAGTTTTTTAAAAGCGGAAAGAAAGAGGTAAAGTTGCCAAAAGAAGATCATTCCGAAGAAATTTACCGGAAGATCGATGTGTTGCTGGACCCAAAGAACTGAATTCCGGAAATCATGAGGGATTTTAGGGAAGCTTCTGTAAAGTAGTTGTTTTAGGAGTTTTTTGGAGATTAAATTATGAGTGATAAACCTGAAAAATTAATCACTGACGATGGGCTGCGCCTTGACGGGAGGCATGAGGATGAAATCAGGCCCATGAAAATTGAGATCGGCGTACTTTCGCGAGCCGACGGTTCATGTTATCTTGAATGGGGACGGAACAAGATCCTCGTAGGTGTATTTGGCCCAAGAGAGGTTCATCCCCGTCGTTCACAGCGTGCAGATACCGCAGTTATCCGTTACAAATATAATATGGCTTCTTTTTCCACGGAAGACCGCGCCAGGCCCGGACCCAGCAGACGGAGCACTGAAATCTCAAAAGTTTCCAGGGAAGCTTTTGAGCCGGTAATTATGGCAGAACTCTTCCCAAAGACTGCAATCGATATTTTTGTAGAAGTACTTCAGGCCGACGCTGGGACAAGGACGGCAGCAATTAATGCCTCGAGCATAGCCTTAGCCGATGCAGGTGTTCCCATGAAAGGTCTGGTAACCTCCTGTGCTTTCGGAAAAGTTGACGGGCAGATAGTACTTGACCTCAATAAAGAAGAGGACAATTATGGTGAGGCTGATTTTCCTGTTGCAATGACCCAGGATGGAGAAATTACCCTGCTTCAAATGGATGGGCACCTTACTCCGGATGAAATTAAGAAAGGCATGGAACTTATAAAAAAAGGGTGCAAAGAAATCCTGGAAATTCAACAGGCAGTCCTGAGAAAAAAGTTTGAAACGCCTGTTGAAGAGGTTGCAGAAGAGTCTGTAGGTATCGAGACTGAAGCCGTAGAAACCGAACCTTCTCTTGAATACACTCCAGAAGCAACAGCTATCGAGGAAACTATTGAGGAAGCTGGGGAGCCTGAGGAAGAGCTCTCTGAAGAAACTGCTGAAGCCTGTGCCGTTAGTGAAGCGGCTCAAGAATGCGAGAAGCTTGAGGAAATTGCTAAAGAAGCCGAGGCTGAAGTCGTAGAAGGAGAAACTGTAGAAGAAGTAATTGAAGCTGAGATTGAAAACGAAGCTGAAGAAGAGGCTTTTGAATCTGAAGCTGAATTTGAAGCGACTCTTGAGGCTTCTTTTGAGGAAGCTTCCGAACCTGAAAAGCTCGAAGAACATGAGCTCGAAGAAACTATTTCTGAGGAAGCAGAAATCGAACCTGAGACCGAAGAACTTAGTGAAGAAGCAGCCCAGCCTGAAGTAGAAGCTCAACTTGAAGAAGAAGCAGAGATTGAAGAAGAGCCTCAGCTTGAAGAGGAAGTACAGCTCGAAGAAGAAGTTGGGATTGAAAAAATTTCTCCAAAAGAAACTTTTGAATCCGAGTCAGAGATTGAATCTGAAGCTGGATCCAGGAAAGAAATTCCTCCCGAACAAGTAGTAGAAGTGGAAGAAGAGCCCGAAGAAGAAAAGTGCAAAGGACCCTGGAAGGTAGTAAAAGATCCCTCTGAATCTGGAAGCAGAGGTGAAAACGATGAGTGAAGTTATTGCCACGCTTAAGAAGGACTACATTTATAGCCTTATGATTAAAGGAAAGCGCCAAGATGGGCGTGGATTTAAAGATTTCAGGGATATAAAGCTCGAAACGAATGTTATCCCAAAAGCCGAGGGTTCTGCAAAGGTAACCCTAGGAAACACCCAGGTTCTTGTAGGGGTTAAGCTTCAGCCAGGTACTCCTTTTCCGGATTCTCAGGATGAAGGCGTAATTATTACTAACCTTGAACTCAATCCTATTGCTTCCCCAGAGTTTGAGCCAGGTCCACCCAGAGAAGAAGCTATCGAGATGGCAAGGGTTGTAGATAGAGGAATCAGGGAATCGGGCGCAATTAATATAAAGAAGCTTTGCATAACCGTTGGAGAATCCGTATGGATTGTCTACATAGATGTCCATGTCCTTAATGACGATGGAAATGTCATTGATGCATCCAGTCTCGCTGCTATTGCGGCTCTTATGACTACAGTTGTCCCTAACGAGCAGCAGGGAATCGGTATGAATGTACCCCTTGCAATGAGAGAGATACCTGTGGGTGTGACTCTTGCCAAGATTGGATCTAAATTGATGGTAGATCCCTCACTGGATGAGGAAGCTGTTTGTGAAACAAAATTGACTGTGGTCTCAAGTTCGGACGGATCTATTGCTGGCATGCAGAAGATGGGCCCTGCTCCTTTCACAGAGACCGAGGTGTTGGAAGCAATCGATATGGCACGTGAAAAGGCAGCTGAACTCAGGGAACTTTACCTGGAAGGATTGTCAAAGAAGGAATGAATCAGGCAAGATTAATTAAATATAAATATTAAATGCCATATTTTACGGTCTAAGTAGGCGTGCAATAAATGATGAGCGGAACCTGAATTAGGTCTCAGAGACCTGACTCGTGAGCTGGCAGGTTCTTAGTTCAATCATTTTGGATTAAACATTTACATTTTAAGGAGTTATAACGATGGCAAAAAAGTTCACTAAGAAAGGAAGGATTTCCAGATCAGCAGGCAGATTCGGTCCAAGATATGGAAGAAAAGACAGAAAGCTTGTTGCAGACCTGGAAGAACGCATGCGAGCTCCGCATGTATGTACAAAATGTGCCAGGCCTACCGTGAAGAGAATTGGGACTGGTATCTGGAAATGCAGCAAATGCGGACATACCTTCGCTGGCGGAACTTATATTCCCTATACCAGTGTTGGTCAGACTCTACTGCGTACGATGAAGAATGTTGCTGAGGCAAAGTAATATCTTAAGGTTGTGGTTGTATGGGTTATAAGTGCACTCGATGTAAACAGAAAGTGGAAATTGACTACGAGTACACAGGTATAAGGTGTCCATACTGCGGACACAGAATCCTGGTCAAAGAGCGTCCTACAACCATTAAACGCATTAAGGCCGAGTAAGGTATGCTGGTTAATCCAGCTGACAAGTAGAAGTATTAGATAAATTATGGGCTTCTGTGAATATGAGCCCCTCTATCTAATAGTTCAATGCGTAATGCGTAGGATAAACAAAGAAATAGGCATTTCCTATTTAGAAAAAATACGTATCAAACTCTATTTTGATTTTCCGTACCCAGGTAATAGCAACTGCTTATTGCTATGCTTTAGTACTTTTTTAGGATCTTGCAAAATTGTGGATTTAAATTCTGTCTCATAATACCTTCTGATATCAGGATCTTTTTCCAGGCTTCTTTTTCACACTAACTAATTTTCTATTTTTTTCTTAACTTATATTTCTGCTTCGTCTATGCTTTTGAATTATAAAATTTCTCCAAGATTGACTCTTTGCTGTTTTGTATGGATTGAAAATAATTGTTTAGTTATAAAGTAACTAGGCCAAAAAGAGAAACATCAAACTTGAATGTGATTTTCAACAATACTAGATATGTTATTTTAACATTTAGGAGATGAATGGAAGTTACCCACGCGAAACAGCGAAGAGCCATTCTTTTTGGACAAACTGTCAAATAATTCTGATTTTTTTCTCTTCAACCTATATTAAAAGCTAAAAATTAAAAAAGGGAATGATCTCTTTCTTTTCCGTTTATTCATATCTCAGTGCGTCCACAGGCTTAAGTTTCGAGGCCCTGTATGCAGGAACACCTCCAGAAACCACGCCAATAAGAACAGCAAGGATTAGTCCATAAGCCATCAGGCTAGGAGAAAGCGATATACTTGTTCCGCCCCCTCCTCTCATCATTGTCACGCCGATCATCGGGAGAAAAGCTGAAATAAACGCTCCTAGAATCACTCCAAAGATACCACCAACAAAACCTACCATTGCGGAATTAAACAGGAATATTATCAGGATATCTCTATTTTTTGCTCCAATGGCTTTCATAGTCCCAATTTCTTTCGTCTTTTCAAGTACAGAGGTAAACATAGTGTTTGCAATCCCAACAGCTCCTACAATCAGCGATACAGCAGCAATTGCTCCCAAAAAGAGACGTATTGAATCAATCATGCTGGTAACAGTGCTAGCCATCGATTCTGTGGTAGTTACAGTAAAATCCTGATCACTTTCTTTATTATCATGCCTAGAGATCAAGAGCTTTTTTACAATTGTTGTGCCTGCTGAATCTACAACAGCCGGACTCTGAGCTTCTACTTGAATGGAATCGTACACATTTTTTTGCGCATCTGTAATCACATTTACTGCGGCATTTATAGGCATATATATTTGATTGTCTTCGCTTCCACCTTGAGATGTCAAAATTCCAACGACTCTTACTGACTTCCCACCGATATTTATAATCTGGTTAATTCCAATGTCTTTTTTGTAGATTCCAGTAGCTACTCCACTTCCGATAACTACAACATAATTATCTGCTGGTTCGAGCAATCTTCCTGAGTCTAGATTAATAGTGTTCATGTACTTCCAAACTTGGGGATCTACCCCAGTAACGGAAAGAGAAGCATTTTCTGAGTTGTAGCTTATGTTCGCTTTGCCAGAAATTTGACCAGTAACATATTTTATATCTGGTATACCTCGAAGAGCATCAATATCTTTGTCTGTCAATTCAACATCAGTTGTAGTAGTAGTACCTCTTCCAAAACCACCACCACCAAATCCTCTTTCTGAAGCTTTTGAGTATCCTGGTGTTATAGTTATATGTGCTAAATCTAATGTAGAAAGCTTGCTCTGAACCTGTTCCTGCATGGAATCCCCCAAAGAGATAATCCCAACTACTGAGCCAACTCCAATTATAATCCCAATGATAGTAAGCCAGCTTCTAAGTTTGCTATGCACGAGCATATTCAGGGCCAATTTCAAGTAAGTTGAATTTTTAATTGAGCATCCCTCCAGTATTTTCCTTTTTAATACTTTGGAATCTCTGAGCTCGAGTCGTTTTCAGATCCTTTATATCCAATTTTTTTAGCTTCCTGCTTTCGTCTATGATACAGGAAGACTCCTGCGCCTATTATCACTATTCCCAAAATATATGGTAGTCTTGAACTGAGACCCCCACTCCTGTGACCCCGTGTCTCTGATCTGCCTCCAGCGCTAAATCCTGTAGATCCAGAAGTCTGGACTGCTACATCCTTGTCACCTGTTATTCTTTCTCCTTTTCCGACTCCCAGGCACATAAATGCAGAAGAGAATAACAGTACTAATGTTAGCAAAGAGAGCTTTTTCATTTTAGTCCCTCAGGTTCATTTTTCGTATGCGTTTCGATTTTTTCAACTTCACCGTCTCGAATGTACACAATCCTAGTTGCATATCTTACAAGTTCGACATCATGAGTAACAATAATGATTGTCTTGCCTTCCCTTTCGTGAAGCTCATCCAGGAAATCCAGGATGTAGTCTCTAGTCTTGGTATCCAAGTTTCCTGTAGGCTCATCTGCCAGGATTATAGGCGGATTTACAGCCAGAGAGCAGGCTATTGCAACGATATTTTACTTGTTGTCAACGAGCTTCATCTTGGTTGGGATTTGATTTCTCCTTTGATTAACTGCCTATTTCATTTCAAAAACGGTTTCAGCAGGTTTGTGAATAAGGGAAAATGATCATTCAACAATCATTCTTTTCATACTATTCCCTTCATTATTGTTGACTAATCAACAATTTTGATATGATCCATTTATTATAAATAGTATACCATTCAACTAATTTTCCAAAGGACTTGAATTATGCTAAATTGCCATAAGTGAAAATAATGAACGAAGAAGAAACACCTATCCAGTGGATTGAAGATATTGACAAAGTTGCTGCACTGATCTCGTATACATATCGCTCTGTTCAGAAGCACTTTGCAAAAGAACTGGCTCCATACCATATAGGATGGGGGCATTTCTCGATATTGATGTCCCTCTATCGTCAGGAAGGCCGGAGCCAGGACAGTCTTGCACAGTCGAGAGGGTTTGATAAAACGATGATTGCGAAATCTATTCTGAAAATGGAAAAAGAAGACATAGTCTACCGTATTACAGACCCGGAAGACAAAAGAATCAAAAGGCTCTACCTTACTGAAAAGGGCCGAAAAATGAAGCCGGAGATGAAGAGAATAGGTCGCGAACTTAACGCACTTCTACTTAAAGATTTTGACTCAGATGAATTGTCATCTGTTATTGAGATAATTCGAAAGATTGCATTAAATGCAGCTAAACTCTAACGAGCGTACAACCATGCATATATATACGAAAATCATGCCATATAGAATTTACTTAAAATAACTAATATTTACTCTTTGAATATATATTATTGTTAATTATCAATATGGCTTACTAAACTCAAGTACTATATATTTTACAGATTCATGTTTATATATTATGTAGTTGATATTTTAAAATCATGTTTCTCAGACCTACAGTGTAAGTTATAGAAATCAAATGTCTCAAGGCAGGAGATTTTCTAGCTAAAAATCTTACAAATTTATTTTTATTTGACAAAAAAATTCAAGGATCAAATATGAAAAACATACTTTCAGTCCAATCTCTTATAAAGAAATTTGATGATTTTACAGCTGTAAAAGAGATAAGCTTCAACGTTGAAACCGGTTCGATCTTTGCTTTTCTAGGTCCAAATGGAGCAGGCAAGTCTACAACCATAAAAATGCTCACAACTGTCCTAAAACCCACATCTGGAGACATAGTTATCAACGGTTTCAATGTTCTTGAAGAACAGGACAAGGCGCGTGCATCTTTTGGTATAGTCTTCCAAGATCCAAGTCTTGATGACGAGCTCACCGCTTATGAAAACGTTGTCTACCATGCAGTTGTCTACAAAGTGCCTAAAAAAGAAAGAGCAGAAAGAATTCAGAAAGCTTTGGAAATTGTTGGGCTCTGGGACAGGCGGGAAGACTACGTTAAAAACTATTCAGGCGGCATGAAGCGTAGGCTCGAAATTGCACGTGCTCTTGTCCACTATCCAAAAATTCTTTTCCTCGATGAGCCCACAGTTGGCCTAGATCCTCAGACTCGAAACTCTATATGGAACCACATTAAAGACCTGAATGAAAAAAGAAATATGACAATTTTTCTAACCACTCATTACATGGAAGAAGCCGAAGCAATTGCGGATCAGATCGCAATCATTGACCATGGAAAAATTATAGAATCAGGAACAGTTGAAGAGATTAAGAGGAAGACAGAAACCGAATCCTTAGAAGAGGCTTTTCTGAAATTGACAGGCAGGAACATCCGTGATGATAATGGGACAAGTAGACAAAGAATAATGCGAGGCATGGGGAGGATTAAATAATGATCGAGGTTATCTACGCTCTCTCTCTGAGGCAGCTTAAACATTACTGGCGTTCCAAAGCAAGACTTATAGGTACTCTAGGACAGCCAATGCTTTTTTTGATTGCTTTTGGATTTGGATTCGGTCCGATGTATTCCAAGGTTAGCGGAGGAGCAAATTACATCGATTTTCTTGCCCCAGGAATTGTCACTATGGGAATTCTATTTACAGCTGTCTTTTCCGGCCTAGAAGTAATCTGGGATAGACAATTCGGTTTTCTCAAAGAAACTCTAGTAGCTCCAATCTCAAGAACTGAAATCATGGTAGGAAAAACATTTGGAGGCGCCACTATAGCCATAATTCAGGGCTTAATCATACTTAGCCTGACTTATATTCTTGGGTTTAGGATTCCCAGTATAAGTAGCCTTGTTATTGGGTTAATGTTCATGTTTTTGATAGCTATTTTCTTTACAGGGATTGGCCTCACTATAGCTTCACAAATGAAAGATATGCAGGGTTTTCAGATGATATTGAACTTTCTAATTATGCCTATCTTTTTCCTTTCAGGCGCTCTCTTTCCTCTACAAAACTTGCCTCCTGTAATTTATTTCATAAGCAGGATCGATCCGCTAACTTACGGAGTTGACGGCCTGAGAGGAGCCATCACAGGTATAAGCACTTTCGGCGTCTCCAATGATCTGGCATTAATAGGCTCACTGTCAGTTATCATCTGTTTGATAGGAGCAGTGCTTTTTTCCAAGATGGAGGCATAAGCATTCAGTATTACTTTCTTTTCATTACCTTAACGTACTCAAGAAGGTGAATTAAATGAGTGAGATTGACTGGGATACCCCAGAAAGTGCTAAAATTTATGATCGGAACTGTGATCACCAGTTTCAGAAAGGTCAAACACTGATAAAAATGATGAAAATAAAGAATGGAGAGTCCGTACTTGATATAGGCTGCGGGACAGGATGGCAGGCTGTAAACGTTTTGGGAATTATTGGGCCATTCGGCAAGCTTACGTGTATCGATCCCTCCTCGTATCGTATAAAAGTTGCACGGAGAAAATTTGGCGTTGATTCTCCCAATAATGTCCGTTTTCTTGTAGGACAGGCTGAAGATCTTAGTGCCATACCTGACAACTCAATTAACCATGCCTATTTTCTGCTCTTCATTCCACTGGGTTGATGACAAGAGAGTCGCTCTCCGTGAGACGTATAGGGTACTTAAGCCAGGGGGCAGTGTGGACATGACTACACTTGATAGAGACAGTCCTGATACAAAGACAAAGCTTGTAGATTCTATTCTTGCAAAATATAACATTAATAGGAGCTATGAACTGTATAGGGGCATAACTCGAAAAAACAGTTTTTATAAACTATTCTTCAATTAGTCCTCTTGAGTGAAAAGAATCTCGTGCACCTGAGGTGAAACTTGGGAAAGGAAATAAAGTGTTTGAATTTGGAAACAATAGTTAAAATGTATAAAAGTTATACCCTGCCTGTTCTGAGCATATTATACACAAGCCACATTCCAAATACACTGGCAATCAAGAATCCAACCATGCCAAGAAGAGGTGCACCCCAAAGGAAAGGTTTCATATTTGTCTGAGTGATCAAAGATGAAGCGACAATCATAGCAGAGACGATCAAACTGAAAGATAAACGATTGCTTGCAATATTTATTTCGGATACTAACCGGTTAACTTCCTCCGATTCAAACTTTATTCTTAAACAACCATTTTCAGCATGATCAAGTATATGTGAGATTTTGGTTGGTGCTTTTTGAAATAAGCGTGACCAACTTAAAATGTTGTTGTAGGTTCTACGAGCCACATTTTGTGGATGATAACGTTTTTTCATTTCTTTTTTCGCATAAGGTTCTATAAGCTCAGTTATATTGAAATTGGGGTTAATTATCAGTCCAAATCCTTCAACAGCCACCGTACCTCTTACTAATAAAGCTATATTATGTGGTATTATTACCTGGTGCTCTCTTAAAATACCTATAAAATCTTCAATTACTACAGAAACATCAAGGTATTTCTGAGCCCTACCATAATATTTAGAGAGAAAGTATTCAATGTCCACTTTCAAAGATCTTGCGTCTACGTTATCATCTATACAACCCATATCTCTGGATAATTCTATTAAAAGTGAACTATCCCCATTAACTAGTGCTGTCAGTCCATCCAAGAATATATCACACATTTCTGAGGAAAGGTTTCCTGTCATTCCAAAATCAAGGAATGCTATGCTTCCATCTTCCATTATCAATATGTTTCCGGGATGCAGATCTGCATGGAAAAAACCATCATCAAATACCTGCTGCATGAAAGCTTCTCCCACGGTAAGAGCGATTTTGTTTCTGTCTAACCCCTGCTTATCCAGTAAATCCACATGACTAGCTTTTATACCTTCAATATACTGCAGGGTCAGTACGCGTTTGTTTGTATAATCCCAATAAACCTTTGGAATGTGAATTTGCTTGTTATCCCTAAAATTGTATGCAAAACGATCTGTGTTTCCCCCTTCCTGAGTATAATCTATCTCTTCAAGTATACTGCGAGAAAATTCATCAACAATTTCAATTGGTCTGTATAGTCTTGCCTCAGGTATGTGTTCATTCACAAGTTTGGCCATACTGTATATAATATCTAGATCTGACTCTATTATTTCTTTAACACGAGGACGTTGGATCTTCACAACAACATTATCACCATTTTTTATCTTTGCTCGATGTACCTGTCCAATAGATGCACAAGCAAGTGGTTTCTTATCAAAAAAGTCAAATAATTCCTCTATGGAATGTCCAAGTTCTTCTTTAATAATTACCTCAACTTCCATGAAATCAAAAGGAGGTACATCATCCTGAAGTTTTGCGAACTCGACAGCATATTCCAAAGGAATAATGTCATGCCTCATGCTTAATAATTGACCTAGCTTAATGTAGGTAGGGCCCAGTTCCTCAAGTATCATACGTACTCTAACTGGTTTTGAGGTATTGATATGGTCTACGTTTCCCTTTTTCTTGAACCTGAAGGAAAAGTTCCTAAAACCGGTCAAGCCGACCTGGTCAACAATATATCCAAAGCCATATTTTTCGAAGACTTCAATTATTTGACCATATCTTTTCAATGTAGAATAACGATGATGTCTTTTGTGTGGTCTCTTATGTATCATGTTATGCCCCGCCTTTTATCACAATCATGAAGAAAAAAAGGCTAGTGGGATCATAAATACGTAAATTATCCCCCAAGAAAATAAAGAATATAATTTATTGTAATGGCAGTCATGTCTAATAAAATTTACTAAGTTGTAGAGTATCAATTGCCTCAATTTTTATGTCGAACTGGGTAGAAAGTAATATATACTTCTAACTTGTCAGGAGAAGTATGCTGGTTACTTCTTCTCGTAAACCTTCTGCAAGGACCCGTACGCTTTGCAAGTTGCTTTCTCGGTTTATAGCTGGCAAGTGTATTACGCGCGGAAAAATGGGCATGCAGGAGCTTCTGGAGTTTGCGGAGGGCGGGCCTCTCATAGTCATAGGAGAGTACCACGGAAATCCAGGAGACCTCAGTTTTTACGATGAAACTGGAAAGTTTCTTTTCTCGCTCAGGTTTACGGACTGGTACTCTAAGGAACTTGATTCCTACTGGTTTCCCGATATCAAGCCCATGCTCGCAGGCTATGGAGAGATTGCAGATGCATTTGAATTTTTTTTCCATTTCCAAAAGGTTGAAAGCGATAAAATTGATCAACTTCCTCCCGGCTCCACTTTAATGGTTGTTGGGGAAAAAGATATAGATTTTATGGGCAATGGAAAGTCCCTTTTTAAACTTAATCTCCAAGGTTTTAAAAAGTATTGACCTCTAAACCCTTATTTTAGAACCACACTTATAAACTAATTTCTAAAATTGAGAATTTTAAAACCAATTTCCAAAACAGATTGCAAACCTATTTTTATATCCACTTCAAAAACAGGTTTTTTCAGGAGGAATTCTTTGAAACTTTTCGCAGAATTCATTTTTGAATCCGAAACTGCAGAAACTATCTACAAGGCTGTCTTGCCCGAGCTTGATAATAACTTTTCAGAAAGGTCTGCAATAGACCTGTTTCTAGAGGACACAAACAGACTGATACTGAGCGTAAAAGCTCAAGATGTGATATCTCTTCGTTCAGCCCTAAATACTTGGTTCAGGCTTATCCAAATTGCCCAAGAAGTCCTTGAAACTACGACTGAAGCTAATTGTTAATCGCTCGAATTCCTCGCCCGAATTCCGCTTCAAGAGCACGGGGTCCGTTTCACTCGCTTTGCTCTCTCAAGCGGACTAAATTATAATAAAGATACTCAGGTGGACTCAAGAAGGCTGATTTATGGACCAGGTGCAAGAAAAAATTTAATGGGTTTTTCTTTTAAGTTTTTTAATTCCGGCAAGCAAAAAAGAGAAGTTATTCAGGCGTTCCGGAATTTCTGACAGGGCTAGAGGTCGGTTTCATTTCATATTACACTTTAAACCTCAGTTGAGGTCTTTAGTATTTCTGAGCCTTTTCTGCCTCTTATTCTTCACTTTTTAATAACCATGCGCTCCGGATTTTTTTAATTTTGGACCTTTGTTTGGCCTGAAAGCCCGCTCCGGGCACTTTTTTGAATCGGTTTTCCCGCGTACTTCAAAACCTAGGCTGAAACATTCGCCTTTTAGCTCATCAATAGCTGTGTAAAATCTGCAATCTTGGCATGTAGGCATTCGGATTACTACCTCCAGATATGTGAAGGCCATCTGGTTTTTCGTCCCAGAGTGTTTACCTGGATACAACCTCTGAAGCAAGAAATTACTTTTCATCAGATACCGTAAGTGCAAGGATGCATCCTCTAAATAATAATATGTATCTGGAAATAAAACATTTTTGGTAGATCACCAAATAAAAGATCGGGATTCGCATTCGGTTAATTGCCAGAAAATCTCAATAACTCTAAAAATTGTTTATATTTACTATGTATTTTTGGTCATATGAACTTTTTACGACAAGCTCTAACTTTTTTTGGTGGGAATAGGTTTTTACAGGCTGGTTTTCAAGTTAAATTTCTTCATACTCTTCAAACTCCACGTCAAGTACAGTGAGCTCCCTTTCCTTTCCTTCTCTGTCATAGCATGTCCAGCTCTGGCTATCATAGGGGTGGCCAACTATGATATGACAGTTTCCTGTTTTCGAAAAAAGGCGTAGGTCAGCCTGTGAAGGGCTGCGGTTCGGGCCCGGGTGGCTGTGGACCGAACCCGCGGCTTTAATGTTTGGCATCATATAAAGTCTGAGAACTGCATTCGTGTCACTAGATTCCGTGCCAGGCAATATAAGAACTTCAGTGATTATTCCGTCTTTTTCCTGTAAAAGTCCGGCAAATTCCTCCGGAGCCATGGATTTGCTTGCCTCTAGGATAAAATCAAGAGTATCACGGGCTATTCCTTTAATTTGCATAAGGAACTATTCTCCTGAAAAGGTATATCTTTTCTTTGGTAATGGAGTGCAGAGTGGATTATTGCCAATTGGATTTTCCCTAGTTGCATAATCGGTCGGGAGTTTTCCTGGGCTTTGTGAATTATTATTGATATAAACTAAGAGTGATTCGCTCTCATGTGGGTCAGTTTTGAAATATATCCAGTGAGTTTATTTACGGCTTTGTGCAGACTATTACTATTAACGCAGGAATTTTTATTTCTTAGAACTTAGTCGGGTTAAGGCTTCGATTTCAATACTGAATTTATCAGGGGGTATTGAGACCAAAGATATGCACTCGGTTTCAGGCTTGGAACGGACAGGGGCAAGGATTGTAGCTACAGGCAGGTCGGGTTTTCCAGACCAGCTTAATAACTTGCCTGAGCTTTCCGGGAGTTTTCAAAGGAGCTCTTAGCATTTGTGCAAGGAAAATAACACCTGAGATGGAAATGGCTGCCGCCCATGCGCCTCCGGAGGTCGTAACACTTAGTGAGCTTTCTGAGGATTACATAATTCCTGACCTACTTGACAAGCGTGTTGTGCTGGCGGTTGCGAAAGCCGTTGCAAGTGCACCATTTGAGAGTTGCGTTTCAAGAATAAGTCATGAAGATCACATCTGAAACACTTAAATTTACTTATAAATCACAATTGTGAATATATATCCTAATTTTAAAATTTTTTTAGACTCTCAAAGTATGTTTTAATTTTTTTACTGAATCATCTAGCTCCGATGCTATCTATTTCTATCTGCCTTCTGGCTAAATATTTTTAAATTTAATACTTTAATAAAGTTTAAGTCTAAAGGATAGAATATAAAAATATTAAAAAGTGAGAACTAGTTGTAAGTGAAGATTGTCTATTTTTTGTTAAGTATTAAGGAATGAAATAAATGATATATGCTAAAAATTTTTATATAGTTGCTTTAGTACCTATAGTTGCTTTAGTACCAGTAGTTTTGGTTACATTTTCAATCTTCTTATCATCCACGGCATTTGCAGCTACTGTACAAGCTCCACACAATTACTAAAACTCAGATTACAACCAGTGGGTCAGCAGAGAGGCCTGTTATCTTCGATGATAAAATAATATGGCAGGACTACCGCATTGGAAATGGAGTGTATGATATTTATATGTACAATCTTTCCGCTTCCAAAGAAGTTCAGATAACTAGCAGTGAATCAGCGGAAACGCCTGTTATCTATAATGATAAGATAGTTTGGCGGGATGGGCGTAATGGAAACTTTAGTCTTGAGAAACCCGATATCTATATGTACAATCTCACTACTCACAAGGAAACACGAGTTACTACTAACGGTTCATACTCGACTTCCCCTATTATCTATAAGGATAGGATAGTGTGGACGAATTACAGTAGTAGTGTTCACATGTACAACCTTTCCACTAACCAGGAAAGTCAGATTGCTAGCAGTAGTAAATCAATGATATTTAGTCCTGCTATTTATGGTAATATTATAGCATGGGAAGATTTTCACGTCTTTAGAGATGACAATGTTCAGGTTGGTAGTAACACACCTAATTTTTCCACCTATCAAAAGAATCCAACCCGTGACATCTGCTTTTATGATCTATCCACTCACAAGAAAACTCAGATAACTACAGATGGATCAGCAGCACATCCCGCTATTTATGAGGATAGGATAGTGTATTATGATTGGCGTAATGGAAACTGGGATATCTACATGTATAATATCTCTACTTCCACAGAAACTCGAGTTACCACAAACGGATCAGCACAGGATCCTGCTATCTACGGTAATAGAATAGTCTGGGTGGACGGACGCAATGGAAACTCGGACATTTACGTGTATGATCTCTCCACTCACAAAGAAATTCAGATTACCAACAGTGAATCGTCTAAGGAATTTCCTTCGATTTATGAAAACAGAATAGTATGGGAGGATATTTTTAATGGAAGCTCCAATATATATATGTGCATTATCTCAGGAAATGAGCCTGAAATCAAAACACTTGTAGCGAATTTCAGTAGCAATACCACATCTGGCTACGCCCCCCTTCCTATAAAATTTACGGATCTATCCGAAAACGCAACTGGATGGAACTGGAATTTCGGAGACGGAAATAATTCAACCAAGCGAAATCCAACTCATACATACTTCGCAACTGGAATGTACACAGTAACGCTAACAGCAAGCAACGGCGAAAATGGAACGGATATAAAAAAAAGTGAAATAAATGTACAAAGTCCATCTCGAACTACTCCTTGCGGATTTAATCTTTTGATTCTTGGAATATTTGCATTCTATTTGCTTAGAAAGTCAACATGAAGCTGTGACATAATAAATAGACGCCTTATAATGCTAAAAAAGCCCAGTTCTTTCAATAAAGATCCAAAAATCCGGTTTATTGATCTCTTTAGTAAGCTCGAAAAAAAGAACAGTTATCAAGCTTTCGGACTCATTCTCTAGTTCTCAGTTCGCAGACCAATCTTCAGAACTATTGTTTCGCAAATAACTTGAACTTAAATTACATACTTTTTCCTCAAGTATTGTGGAGTGATGTGGTATGAACTGCAGTGAACTGAGGGATGGTCAAACTCTTGTTTGTGAGATATGCGGACTTGAACTTAAAGTGATAAATGAGTGCACAGATGATAGCTGCGCCACAGGCTGTGTAGGCGATATGGACTGCTGCGGAGAGCCAATGAAACTGAAAAAGTAAATAAATATCAAAAGTTACAGAGTAATAACAAAAAAGCAAATAAATAAACTTTTAAAGCACGTAAAAGGAAACAAATCTAAAAGATTGTGTTGAAGCCTTAATTTTAAGATCCTTTTCTTACTAACTTCGTCTAATTGCTCTCTCATTTGATTATTATTTTTTGTTGTCTGTTGATTTTTTTCATCAATAAAAAAAGTATAGGGTTTTTGGCAAGGTTAACAAGACTAAATATACACATGAGAAGATATACCCAATATAAAAATAGTTGATTTCTGGATTCAATATCTTGGAGAAAGAGATGAGCGAAATTCAAAGAAAATTTGATGATATTTCACAAAAGTATGATGAGCAGAGAAAGAAGTTTATTCCTTGTTTCGACGATTTTTATAGAGTATCAGTATCCGTGGCATCCGTAGATAAGGAAAATCCAAAAATACTGGATATAGGAGCTGGAACAGGACTTCTATCAGCGTTTCTGATGGAGAGATATCCAGATGCCTCATTTACTCTTATTGATATCTCGGAGAAAATGCTGAATATAGCAAAAAATCGGTTTAGAGGTAACTCAAATGTAAAATACATTATAGCCGATTACTCAAAATATACCTTTGTCGAAGATTATGATATGATAATGTCGGCGCTATCTATCCATCATCTGGAAGACAAAGAGAAAAAGGAAATATACAAAAAAAGTTACTCTCTACTTAAACAAAATGGGATTATTATTAACGCCGATCAGGTACATGGAGAAACTTCTTTTATAGAAAACCTGAACAAAGATATTTGGAGACGTTATATAGAGGGTAGCGGTTTGCCCGAAGAAGAAATCCTTGCTGGTTATGAGAGAATCAAGCTTGATAAGGAATCAACATTAGAGCAACAAATGAACTGGCTTAAAGAAGCAGGTTTTTGTGACGTTAGTTGTATATATAAATTCTATCACTTTGCAGTGATGTTTGGAAGAAAAACTATAGTTTCGGGTTTATCTTAACTGTGATTTTTTATACTTTCACTTGTGGGAGACTTTTAAAAAGAAATACGAGAACTGATCCCGAAGAGTCAGATTTGAAATAGAGTAAAGATCGGAATTCTCTGCTTTTCTTTTTAAGGGATAAGTGAGAATATTAATGCAAAGGAGATATATTATGCCCTCAAACTTAATAGAATACTTTAATAAGACGCCAAGACTCGGCATTCTCATCACATCCAACGCTGATGGACAAGTCGATTCATCTGTCTTTGGCTCGCCTCAAATGATTGATGAGAAAACTGTTATAGCGGCATCGGCCAATAACCGCACCTTCTCAAACCTTAAAGAAAATCCACATGCTATGTATATGATATTAGAGCAGTGTCTGGATTCCCCTAAAGAGACGAATATGAATATGGAACCAGGAAGTTCAGTGATGGATTGGAAAGGCATCCGAGTTTATATGAAGTTGAAGGAATATGCGACGTCTGGGGAATTACTCGATATGATCCGAAGCCAGGCTGCCAACTTCGTGGGTGAGGAAAGCGCGAAGATGATACACGCTGCATTGACTTTTGAAGTTTATGAAATAAGGCCCCTGGTAGACTTTGGGCAGGGTTGGGAAAACTCTATATAAATTAATTTACAAAATTGAAAAATGGAAGGATCACAGGTTAAAATTCCAGGTTGTCTTTAAGCTTAGAATTGAATGGTTTCCGAAAACGTGATCCTTCAAATCTACTCGAGAATTAAATATTTCCAGAAAGGCAAGCTGCCAGACTGAGTTAAGTTAATCTTTCTGTCTATCATTTGCCATTCTTTACTTTTCAAACTCTATTTTTAATTTTTATTGGTTTCTAATTTATATTTCTCTGGATATTATATGTCAGTACTAATAATCTCTTTATGATACTTAGAGACTTTTTCCTGGTTTCTGGGTTTTTACTTGGTGATGGTAACTGTCAGTGAAATCAATGCTAGATAAATGGGGGTAATTAAACATGCACGAAAGAATGATGGGAACAACTCAAATGTGTCATGGCTCGATGCCCGAAATTTGGGAAATGCTGACTGAAGAACAGAAAAAAGAAGTTGCATTAATGAAGATGGATATGAAAATACAATGGTTGGAAATGAAAATAAGCGAAATGGAAAATATGATTAAGTTAAAGAAAAGCGCCATAGAGAACATTAAAAAGTTCCAACAGACTATGAAAAAATAAGATTTAAGGAAATAAAGAACCTCAACCGCTGTTCTGCAACCGTTGTGCCGGTTGATCACGCCGCTACTTGGAGGTTTTCGCTCAAGCCTTTTTAAAAAAGGCTTGCGGTCAAACTTTTTTTGAAAACGCTTGAGTTTTAATCTCTTCAAGTATACTTTTCTGTGTTTGTGCGATCTCTTTTAATGTTTCATTGATTTCTTTTATTAGCTCGATTGTGTTTTGTGTCATGCTGGATTCTAGAGTTTTCACTGGAGATGTTTCAGCTTGTTCCATTTCTTCCTTCTGGAGTGCTCTTAAGAGATCTCCCATTGCTCCAAACTCGCGACTCTGGTCCGCGCTGGATATCGTTTTATCTTCAGGATTCATGAGTTAACATTGCTGGGAATTATAAAAATAATTTCCGGTAAAAATATGACATTGATTTCTTTCTGGATAACGGTCAAGAAGCATTTTCAATTTTTCACAAGCTTCCATTTACTGTATAGAAAATAAGGTAAAAAAGAGATTTATCGGGCCAAATAAATTCTTATTTTAATTCCCCAAGTTCCTTTGCCTTTTTTATAATACTTTTATTCATCTATGTTTTTAATATTAAGTAATTAGATTTGTCCTTATTTTGTGATATTAGTAATTTATAAATCTATTTATTGCTTTTGTAGACAAGTTTTTTAATTAATATCCAAAGATCAAGTATATATAGAAACATGATACTCTATTTTACGGGCAGTGGGGAAAAAGTATTATTAGCGTATGTAACGGACCTCTTTAAATTGGACAAGACCTCTTTCATGATCCCCACTCCTATAAACTACTAAAAAAGAATTTTCTGGAATATTTTGTTCTTTCCTCGTTTTCGACATTTTTTCTGGCAATTTAGACTTAAAAGGATGGTTAGTTGACCAGGAAAAAGTCACTGGAAGTTATAAGCAATACAAAATGATCTAGAATCATTTTTATTATCGCTATCTTTTTTTGCTACATTGAATCGATAATCACACAGACTCATAAAACAAAAACTTTATATGCAGATTTTACGTACTTCTTCCAGGCAGCATTGTACATAGATGGTCATCGTATTTTCCATAGCGTAAAACATCGGTGAAATACATTAAATGGACATTCATATTTCCAACAGAATTTTTATATTAATTTGAACTAAGTTGAGAATCCAAATTCTCTTCAACTTTCCTTTATTCCTTTGAGATTTATCAGAATTTGTCAAAATTTACTTAATTTGTTAAAAGATTACCCTATATTCGAGATGAGTTTATTGACTGATAAAAAACTGTTAATGGGTAATGAAGCCATTGCACTTGGCGCTATAGAAGCCGGCGTCCAGGTAGTAACAGGGTATCCTGGGACTCCCTCAACCGAGGCTCTGGAGACGATTGCTCGGTATGCAAACAGGTGTGGAATCTATACCGAGTGGTCCAGCAACGAAAAAGTTGCACTTGAAACAGCGGCAGGCGCAGCTTATTCCGGTGCAAAGGCGCTTGTGACCATGAAACAGGTAGGGCTGAATGTTGCATCAGATCCTCTTATGAGCCTGAGTTATATCGGGGTAAAAGGAGCCCTTGTCCTGCTCGTTGCCGACGATCCGGGGCCTCATTCTTCCCAGACCGAGCAGGATACGCGAGCTTTTGGACATTTTGCAAATATTCCTGTCCTGGACCCTGCAGCCCCTCAAGAAGCCTACGAATTGACAAAGTTAGCTTTTGAGCTTTCGCATGAATTTGAAATTCCTATTATCCTGAGAACCACCACGCGAGTTTCCCACAGTTGCGGGGATGTTGAGGTCGAAGTTGCAGAACCTGTCGCGGTTGAAGCTGTTAGTGGGGGTTTTATAAAAGATCGGCGCTGGACGATCTTTCCAAAACTTACTGCCGAGAGACATCCCTGGCTTGAAAGTGTACAAGTAAAGCTTTCCGAACGCTTTTCCGATCTTTCTTTCAATTCGGTATCAGGATCAGGTAAAATAGGGATTATTGCCTCAGGCGTTTCAGCCCTTTATGTAAAGGAGGCTGTGAAAACAGTCAAGGGTTTTAAAGAGCTGTTTACACTCTTCAGGGTAGGGACAGTATATCCATTCCCGGAACAGGCAGTTCTTTCTTTCTTGAAAGGTATTGACCGGTTAATTGTGGCCGAAGAACTTGACCCTTACCTTGAAGAACAGGTGCTCCAGCTTATAGGAAAAGCACATCTGCCTGTTGATGTTTATGGAAAAAAGAACGGCTTTTTCCCTGTGAGCGGGGAATATAATGTGGATATTGTCATTGACAGCGTCAACCGTGCGCTCACAGCTTTTGGGGATAATTTACGCCTTTCCCCTGCTTCTCCTGCTATCTCAAGAGAAAAGCTTCCTCCCCTTCCAATCAGGGCTCCGACCCTCTGTGCCGGCTGTATGCACAGAACTGTTTTTTACGCTTTCAAGCAAGCTGCAAAACAGCTTAAAAAAGAGGCTCAAGTTGATACGATTTTCTCCGGGGATATTGGCTGCTATACCCTTGGAAATGCCTATCCTCTTAACATGGTAGATACCTGCCTTTGCATGGGAGCCGGAATAAGCCTTGCAGGAGGACTCTTCCGTGCAAACCCTAAAGCAAAGCAAGTAGCCTTTATTGGGGACTCAACCTTTTTCCACTCAGGCATCCCTGCGGTAGTAAATGCTGTTTATAATGGAGCTGACATCACTCTTGCAGTCCTTGACAACCGCACAACTGCAATGACAGGTCACCAGCCTCATCCTGGTGTGGGTTTGACTGTTCTTGGAAAAGCTTCCAAGGCCATCGATATTGCAGACGTAGTCAGGAGTTGCGGGGTTGAATTCGTAAGGACCGTAGATACTGTAGATACGGATAGCCTTGAGGATTGTGTAAAAGCCGCAAAGGAAGCTATGAATTTTAAAGGGCCGTCGGTTATAGTCTTTAAAGGCAAGTGCGTAGGGATTACAAAACCCGATAAATATTACAAAATAAAACCTGAAGACTGCACAGGTTGTGGTTTCTGTGTAAAAGAGCTCGGCTGCCCTGCGCTTAACCTTGCTGAAGACAAACCTGTTATACAGGATAGTTGCAGCGGCTGCGGGCTCTGTGCGCAGATCTGCCCATCGGAAGCTATCTGCATAGGAGGAATAAAGCTGTGAAATATGATGTTCTGATTGCAGGCGTTGGCGGGCAGGGAGTGGTACTTGCTTCCCGCTTGCTTGCACTTGCTGCCATGAAAGCTGGATTTCATGTAAGCACTGCCGAAACCATAGGCATGTCTCAGAGGGAAGGTTCGGTTAGTAGCCATATAAGAATCGGAGAGGAAGTTTCCGGGTCACTAATTCCAATTGGGCAGGCAGACCTGATTTTAGGTTTGGAGCCCGCAGAAACATTACGGAATCTACCTTTTCTCAGGAAAGGTGGAAAGATTCTGGTAAACACTCATGCTATTCCGCCGGCATCGAGACCACCTGGAAGCCCTGAATATGATCCCTCAGCTTTGCTCTCTTTTTTATATACAAATTACCCAGATATTTTTTGTTCTGATTTCACGGAGCTTGCAGCAGAAGTAGGAACATACAGGGCTGCAAATGTTGCAATGCTTGGAGCAGCTGCAGGTGCACGAGTCTTGCCTTTTTCTGAGGAAACTTTAAAGGCCGTGCTCGATGCCGAAATCCCTGAAAAATACAAAGCTGTAAACAAAGCCGCATTTGAACGTGCAATTAAATGTATTAGATTTGTCTCCGGCACCTGAACTGGGGAGCAGAAGGTGAAATTATATGTATGAAGCATCAACTGAGTCTGAACTTGATCCTGATGTTCAACTTTACCATCCTGAAATTTCGGAAGAAGCCACCGTTGTAAAATTGAAGGCGCTGCTGAAGCGCGTAGCTGAAAACAGTCCTTTTTACCAGAAAAAGTTCAAGGAAGCAAATGTTGACATTGAGAAAATAAGGTCACTTAAAGACCTGAAGCTTCTTCCTTTCACGCATAAAGAAGAACTTAGGGATGCCTATCCTCTTGGGTTGCAGTCCGTGCCCGATTCTGAGGTTGTAAGGATCCATTCCTCATCCGGAACTACCGGAAAACCAGTAATTATTCCTTATACCCGAAAAGATGTGGATACCTGGGCCGAGATGATGATGCGATGCTACATGATGGCAGGCCTTACCAATCAGGACCGGATTCAGATTACACCAGGCTACGGGCTATGGACTGCAGGAATAGGATTTCAGCTTGGAGCTGAACGTCTACGAGCAATGGCTATACCTACAGGCCCTGGAAATACCGAAAAACAGCTAGAAATGCTTGTAGACCTGAAATCCACAGCCCTTGCAAGTACTTCTTCATATGCGCTCTTGCTTGCTGAAGAAATCGAAAAACGCGGGCTTAAATCCCAAATACATCTCAAAAAAGGAATTATAGGTTCGGAACGCTGGAGTGAAAAAATGCGCAACCGAATCGAGACCGAGCTAGGTATAGAAACTTTTGATATCTACGGGCTGACCGAGATATACGGGCCAGGAATTGGCCTTGATTGCTCCTTCCATGAAGGTATGCATTACTGGTCCGATCACCTGCTCTTTGAGGTAATTGATCCTATTACAGGCGAGCAGCTTCCTGACGGTACGCTTGGAGAACTTGTAATCACAACTCTCACAAAAGAAGGTGCTCCCCTCATTCGCTACAGGACAAGAGACCTGACCCGGATCATTCCTGGTCTCTGTAAATGTGGCTGTCCTTTTCCTAGGATTGACCGGATCCTGGGAAGGTCGGATGACCGCATAAAATTCAAGGCTGTGAATATGTATCCTGGCCAGATTGAAGATACTATCCACAGGGTTCCGGGTGTAAGTAGCGAATATCAGATATTGCTTACACGCAAAGACGGTCGGGACAGTATGACCTTCAGGATCGAGATCGAAGGCGCAGAAGACCCCAAAAGGAAAGAGATAACCGAAAAAGCTCTCAAAAAAGCCTTTAAGGACTTTATAGGCGTAACCGTGGATGTTGTGGGAGTGAAGATAGGTGAACTTCCTCGCAGTATGAAAAAGACAAAAAGAGTAATTGATGAAAGGGAACTGTGAAATCCCTCTTTACCTTTCATCAACCCATTTTTATCTGATTTTTTTCTCAGTCCAATTTTCACAATCTTCATCTATTTTTCAATAGTCTTGTTTTTCTTTATTAAGGTCTGTTTTATACACAATCGTCCGATATGGGTAAGGAATTTCTATACCTTCCTTATCAAAGCGTTTTTTAATAGCTTCCCTAATTTCGCATCCTGAGCTGTGTGCAATGCTCCTATCTTTGAACCAGACATTCATTCGAAGTTTTACAGCAGAATCTCCCAGTTCGACAAGATTTACTTTAACTTCTCCTCTTTCCCTAAAATCCGGGTCAACGGGATGAAGTACAGGAGAGTCAAGAAATCCCACTCTAAGTGTTTCGGACTTGATTAAGCTAGGTTTTACAACGCTATACCGAACTTCTTGCGGAGGCATCACATTGGGATGTTTTCTAGCTTCTTCAATCATAATTTTTCTTGCCTGATCTATGTCGGCGTCATAGCTTATTCCAACGTCGATTGGCCAGATTACTGCTGGATCTTCTATAGTCCAATTAATTATTGCTTCATTGCTGATTTTGGAATTAGGGATTATAAGTCGCCTGTTATCCCAGGTTATAATAACAGTGTGTCTAAGGTTAAGATCCGTAACTTTCCCGTATTCATTCATGATATCTAGTCGATCTCCGACTCTGAATGGTTGAAAAATGGCAAGGGAAAGCCCTGCAACTATGTTGCTCAGTGTATTCTGAGCTGCAAGACCGAGTACTATACCGGCAATTCCTGCCCCCGTAAAAAGAGCAACCGAGAGGCTTCGAAGACCTGGGATGCTGAAAATAACAGCAAAAATTCCCATAAAGTATATTAGTGCGACCACAATATGTCTGAACATACGATAAGACGTAGTGTCCATACGTAGCCTGCCACTTGCTTTTTTGAAGTAGGTTTCCATAAGGCGGTTTACATTCCTTGCGACAAGGACAGTAATCAAGCCAATAAAAAGTATGAACAAAAGTGTACCTAAGTTATCTGAAAACCAGGTAAATACCTGCTCTAATCCTCTATTAACATGGGACATATTTGCCGTAAAAGATGAGTTTTTTGCAAGAGAAGACGAGGGACTGGGGGTTGCCATGCCATGAGTGATTGGCAAGATGCTTTAAATAAATATTGATTTAAAAAGATGAAAACTGTGAAGTGTAAAATTACAAAAGAAGGCTGTTCCATCTGAAATACCAGGAAATCTAAGTAAAATATTTAAAGAAGGAATTTTAATAAAAATAAATCCGAAACCAAAATTAAAATAACTTCCTTTTAAATTAGGGTTCAAACTAAAGTTTTTTTGCTTATTCTAGATAATGGACATACAATTCAGACATATAATTAGAGTTTTCCCAACAAAAAACCGCATTGAGAAAAAAATCACTAGATTTAGTGAAATAGAGAGATTACTTAGAGAGATTACTTGACAATGAGGGAAGAAACGTCACAGTAAATTTCTTAGAATGGTAGCTAGCTCCTAAAATTAATGTAATTTTTGTTTTTGTTCCCTGAATAATCCTGGAAAAGTGTGTTTTTGCGAAATAATTTATTCTACTCATCATGATGTCTGAACTCAAAATCTGTTATCCGAAACATTGTTTCAAAACCGTTTTAGTATAAGGCATCTATATAAAAATAGTCACAGCTTTTCAATGCCTACGCAGAAATTATAAAATATATGTGATACCTAGGTTTTGTCAGATATAGATAGTTTACCAGACATCAATGTTTACTAAAAACTTGGAGGTAAATCATGAGCGAGATATGTCGCAACTGTGGGGGTAGCGGCAGAGAAAGATGCTTGAATTGTGATGGTACAGGTAGAGAATGGAGAGAAATCGAAGGCAATATGAAATGGGAAGAATGCTTATTTTGCAAGGGAGATGGAGTCAATAACTGTATCAACTGTGATGGAACAGGCAAAATCTGATTTCTCAAGGTGTTACATAAATAAAGGACATAAAGTGAAATAATATTCACTCATTTTAAGTTAGCTTTTTAGTTTTCTATTTATTTTGTTCGAATTTTATTAAAATATTCTTTCCTTAATGAAATTTAAAGCAAATCGGTCAATTTTTCAGCTGTTCAAGTTAAAATATGAATTTATAGCCGTTTCTAAAATGGTCTAAAGTAATAAAATTGTACAAAGACGTTTTAAGAATATCTTTCTTGCTCTGATCAATTCCTGACAGCCGATAGGAGATAAGCTTTCCTGCTAGCAGGACCGAACCGCGAATCGAATGTCGTATCTTTGATATATATAATTTTAAAAAGAGGCGTGAAAGTTTGCTCGATTTCAGTTTTTGAAACTCTTCTAGGCCCATATCCAGCTGGTTCCTTATCTGAGAAGCAAAGCATGAAATATCTGCCGCCTTTTTTGAGTACTCTATGCACCTGTCGCGCAAAAATCGGTCTTTCCTCATCCGTCATTGCATGGAACAAACCGGAATCGATAACAATATCGAACTCTTCTTCCATGAAAAGCTTGTCTATATGCAGTACATTCCCTACGATAAAATTTGCCTTAACATGACGCTCTATGGCCTTTACTTTTGCATCAGCGATTGCACCTTTAACAAGGTCCATACCCGTGACGTCACAGCCTCTCTTGGCCAGCATTATCGCATTCTCGCCCCGGCCACACCCGATATCCAGGACCTTGCTAGGTTTTATTTCTCCATTATTTATAAGGGCCTGAAAGGCCGGTTGGGGATAATCAATATCCCATGGAGGTCTGCTCTTATATGCTTCATCCCAGTACAAGCTGATCCCTCAAAACTCATCAATAACCTTATGATTATAAGTATCATTATGATAAAATTAATCTTAATAACTTTTCTAGGCTATTATTCTAGATATTGGCAGCTTTTGGCACAAACTATGAAATGCAGTTCAAATTTTTGCTCTAAATACTCTTATCTACCTCTCAAAAACTTCTTGAAATTAGATCGAGATGTTCTGAGCTATCCAGTAACAAAAGTTTCATCAGGAACAATAACGTATTTTCATAATAAAACGTAGTCTAGGAATTACTCTTGTAACTGTAATTACCTGATGCAAAAAGGAACAGCAAGTTCATAAAATATTTAGTGAAATAACCTATAAAAAATATATTCTACTTTTTTGGGAGATGTAGGTAAGTGTCTGAGGAAATTAAAAAGCAAATTGAAGCCTTGATTTCTGAATCCAATGATATGATAGAATCTTTGCGTAAATTTTTTTATTCAATACCTATTCAGTACGACCCTGTCCTCGACATTGGACCTTTTAGTGTATCTGACTTGCCAAGTATGTGGGATTACGACTCTGATGTAAATACAAATCCATATGCGGGAGAACCAGTTCCTCTCCATTACAGATGGTTTAAATTGACTAACAACCAATTTATTGAGCAGGATGAATTATTCAAAAAATATATAATCTGGGCCTCTTCTGCCCGAAACTTGATTGAAAAGCTTTCTCCTGAAAAATTGGCTGTTTTTGATGAAAAGTTCGAAATAGTCAAAAAATGGATCGAAATGAGTGAACGGTTACCGTCGGATGACAATGCCGAGATATTTTTAAGATTCAAAAGAGATTTTATAAGCCAGCAAAAGTTTGTTTTCGATTTACTTGAGCAGATTGAATCATAAATATTTATATATAAATATAATAGATCTTTTAAGTCTCACTACATATTTTCTAAAGTTAAACAAACGTATTTCAGAGTGAAAGAAGTAATGAACACTTTGAAGGATCGTTTTAATTGAAGTATTTCTTTTCTTCTGTGGGGATTTTTCTATTTAGTGAACTCTTTTCACGTTCAATCCAGTGCTGACATGCTTAGTGCAATTTCTCGAATATATTTTCGTTTTTGGATATAATTTATGGTGGCCCAGCATAGTCAGTTGATATTTATCAGAGTATTATACACATTCACATACCACACAGGAAGACCTCCTGTAGACTGAAGAAATATTAATAATTGAGTAATATAAAAAAGTGCTTCCAATATATAAAATAAAAAATCTCATACCTTAGAGGTGTAATGTTAATAGAAATAATTGAATTAAATCAAGTTTTAGAATGAGCTTTATAAGTAATCATTTAAAGTTCTATGGGCCTAAAAGAACTATCTAAATATGAGATATCTTTTAAAGAAATAATTTTAAAGGCCAAAAAATACTCTTTTACTTTTTCCGTTATTTATAACTTATATTCAATGAATTTAAATAATATTAATGCTTTATTTTATAAATAGGGGAAAGAAAAACAATTTCTCAAGATGGGGAATTAAATGAATAATTTTACTTAAAGGTGGAAAAGTTATTTTTACAAAATAATGAGTAGTAAAGCGTTTAAGAGCTGTTTGCAAATTGAAATATCTCTATTATATTCCTTTTATGATCTTAAGTCTCGCCTTACAAAGCTTTGAGCCTTGATTTTGGTTAACTTTTTCGATAAAGTATTGGATTCAGGTTCTACGCAGGATCAGATTTTACACAAGATAAGGTTTTACGCAAGAAAAAGACATTTGCAGCCATTTAGGAACCGGGATTATAACAGCTAACTAAGAGAACTCTGACAAAACTAAAAAATTTATATGCCTAAAATTATAGAAACAGTTCAAGAAAAGCCTTCTCAAAACCTGAATGTATGATCTAAAAGCTACCCTTGCTGTCACGAATAGTTACTCAAGTTAGGATGGGAGCATGAGACTAACAAAATCTGTTTGTCCAGAATGCAAAAGAATAATTGAAGCTTCGATCTTCGAGGAAAATGGGAAAATAATAATAAGAAAAGAATGTCCCAATCACGGAAATTTCAGGGATGTCTATTGGTCAGATGCTGAACTTTACAGGAAGTTTGAAAGGTACTCATACATAGGAACAGGAATTTCAAATTTCCAGAGTTCAAATTCCTCAAACTGCCCTTTGGGTTGTGGGATCTGTCAAGATCATGAATCAGGGACTTTGCTTGCAAACATAGACGTTACTAACAGATGTAACCTTCAATGTCCGGTATGCTTTGCAAATGCAAAAGTAAAAGGCTTTGTTTTCGAACCAAGTTTCGAAGAAATTCGAAAGATGATGGAAACACTTCGAAACGAGAGACCTGTTCCCTGCTCCTCCATTCAATTTTCAGGTGGAGAACCAACAGTAAGAGAGGATCTGCCGGAGATTATTGAACTGGCCCAAGAGCTTGGGTTTGCACATATCCAGCTTGCAAGCAACGGGATTCGCCTTGCAAACAGTCCTGAATACTGTAGAAAGTTAAAAGATGCCACATTGCGTACTATCTATCTCGCTTTTGACGGAGTCACTCCAGATCCTTATCTCGAAACTCGGGGCTTTAATGCTCTGCCTTTGAAGAAAAAAGCTCTTGAAAATTGCAGAAATTTTGGGCCAGAAAGTATTGTGCTTGTCCCAACTCTCGCAAAAGGTGTAAATGACGCCCAGATAGGAGGGATTATCCGTTACGCAGCCGAAAATCTTGACATTGTTAAAGGAGTAAACTTCCAGCCAATTGCATTTACAGGAAGAATAGATCAATCTCAGAGAGAACAGAAGAGAATCACCATACCTGACATCATAAAGCTTGCGGAAGAACAGACTAACGGAGAAATTCCCAGTGATGCCTGGTACCCGGTATCCTTTGTGGTTCCTATAAGCCGTTTCCTCTCAGCTATGAGAAAAGTCCCTATTCCGGAGTTTACAGTTCACCCATACTGCGGTGCTGGAACCTATGTTTTTTTTGAAGAAGGACACTTTATTCCGATTACAAATTTCCTTGACGTGGAAGGTTTTGTTGAATTCCTAACAGAAATAACTCCCGAGATAAACGGAAAAGTTAGTAGAGTTCTAGCTCTTGCAAAGGTTATCAGACAAGTACCAAGGTACATTGACGAGAAAAAGGGACCTAAATCAGTGAACGTAGTCCAGATAATCCTTGATGTCCTTAAAAACGGTGATATGGAAAATATATCAAACTTTCATAGAAATACATTATTCCTCGGAATAATGCATTTTCAGGATTTGTACAATATGGATCTAGAAAGAATCAAAAAATGTGGGGTGCACTATGCCACACCAGACGGTAGAATAATTCCTTTCTGCACATACAACATATTTCATAGAGACTCCGTTGAATCAAAGTTCTCGGCGCCTTATATACAAGAGAATAAACCTGAACAAGAATAATAGATTTAAGAAGATCAAAGCCTGCCAAGGTTTGGAGTTTTGGCTGCCAGGACAGCGTTTCCTTCTTTTGCTTCCCTGTACCCTCGGCCATCAAGAATAATGAGCATAAGAGGTATTCTTGCCTGAGACATACCACGAAACTCCATATGTTAATAAATGACTTGTTGTGATATTACAACAGGTCTACGTGCTGATTATACTTTCAGTTTTGCATAGTACCTGTTGTAAGGAAAGTGCATCACAACACTTCAGGATAACCCTTATCCATCATGGACTAGTAGCTATTTTTCCAGCTTTTTTACCTTCCAGCTCCTTTTCTGCTTCCAGAACTTTAAGAGTGACCTTCATAACTGAATCCGGATTAAGTGAAATGGAATCTATCCCCTGTTTTACCAGGAATTCTGCAATTTCGGGATAGTCGCTAGGTGCCTGGCCGCAGATCCCGCTATGTCTTTCATTCTGTTTTGCCCCCTGGACGGCCATTGCCATTATTTTCATAACCCCTGGATCCCTCTCATCGAATTCTGCAGTAAGAATTTCCGAGTCCCTATCAACTCCAAGGGTTAGCTGGGTCAGGTCATTTGAGCCTATCGAGAAGCCATCAAAATATTTACTGAATTCATCAATTCGAAGAACGTTATTCGGAATCTCACACATAACATAGATCTGCAGCCCATTTTCCACTCTTTTGAGCCCGTTTTTCTCCATTTCGGCGATTACTTTTTGCGCTTCTTCAACTGTCCTGCAGAAAGGAATCATAATAATGAGATTTTTAAGCCCCATCTCTTCCCTGACTTTTTTCAGAGCTCTGCACTCAAGGGCAAAACCTTCCCTGTAACGCTCATTAAAATAACGAGAAGCTCCCCTAAAACCGAGCATGGGATTGTCTTCTTTTACTTCAAAGTAACTGCCCCCAAGGAGGCTTGCATATTCATTGCTTTTGAAGTCACTTGTGCGGACTACAACATCCTTAGGATAAAAAGATGCAGCAATGGTTCCGACGCCCTGAGCAAGCTTATCTACGAAATATTCTTCTTTATTCTCTGAATTCTGGGTAAGTTTTTCAATTTCCTCAAGGACTTTATGATCTTTAACCTTTTCAGGATGCACCAGAGCCATTGGATGGATCTTGATATAGTTTGAGATAATAAACTCCAGCCTTGCAAGCCCGATTCCGTCGTTTGGAATCATGGAAAGGCTAAAAGCCTCGTCAGGGTTTCCGAGATTCATCATAATTGCAGTTTTAGGGCGTTTTGTGTCTTTAAGGCTAAGTGTATCTTTGTGGAAAGGAAGAATTCCTTCGTAAACAAGTCCGTCCTCTCCTTCAGCACAGCTTATGGTAATTTCCCGACCTGTCTCGAGAACTTCGGTTGCATTGCCTGTTCCCACAACTGCTGGAATTCCCAGTTCCCGACTAACAATTGCAGCATGGGATGTTCTTCCTCCCTGGTTCGTGACAATTGCAGCTGCTCTTTTCATTACAGGCTCCCAATCCGGAGTAGTAGTATCAGCAATCAGGATCTCTCCCTGTTTAAAAGAAGGCAGATCTGAAACGTCAGGGATTACATGTGTCTTTCCGGAAGCAATTTTATCTCCTACACTCCTGCCTTTGGCAAGGACAGTTGATTTCTTTTCGAGCACATAAGTTTCCAGAACGTCTCTCGTTTTCTGGGATTGAACAGTTTCCGGTCTTGCCTGCACTATAAAGAGTTCTCCTGTTATACCGTCTTTTGCCCATTCGATATCCATGGGCATGGATTTTCTATTTTTATTTGAGTAATAGTCTTCAATGGTAATAGCATACCATGCAAGTTTGAGCACTTCTTCGTCATTAATGCAAAAGCGACGTCGATCAGCCTCGGGAACCTTCACATTCCGAGTAAGCGTTTTAGAGCCGCCTTGCCCATAGATCATCTTAATTTCTTTATCACCTACATTCTCTTTGATAATCGGCTTGTATCCTTCCCTGAAAGTTGGCTTGAAAACATAGAACTCATCCGGATTGACCTGTCCCTGTACGATATTTTCCCCAAGCCCGTAGGAGCCGGTGATGAAAACTACGTCCCTGAAACCTGTTTCTGTATCAAGAGTAAATATAACCCCACTAGAAGCCAGATCAGACCTGACCATTTTCATTATCCCTATCGACAGCGCCACTTTAAAATGATCAAAGTGGTTTATTACCCGATAGGAAATAGCCCTGTCAGTGAAAAGCGAGGCAATACAGCGTACGCAGGCATCTCGAAGCGCTGGATAGCCCCGGATGTTAAGGAAAGATTCCTGCTGGCCAGCAAAAGAAGCAGTTGGAAGGTCTTCAGCCGTTGCCGAACTCCGTACGGCTACATCAGTGTTTTCTCCGTACTGCTCACACAGATGGTCATATCCGGATTTAATTTCTTGCCAGAGGTCATCCGGAATTCCTGCTCCAAGGATCAGATCCCTTGCAGCTTTTCCTTTTTTTGCAAGTTCAGTTACATTTGAGGTATCAAGTCCTTCTAAGGTTTGCTTGAGCTTTTCGAGAATTCCTCCGGCTTTGAGGACATGCCAATAAGCTTCAGCAGTTACTGAGAAACCATTTGGGATTTTTACTCCTTTTGGAGTGAGTTCCCTATACATTTCTCCAAGAGAGGCATTTTTTCCACCCACAAGCGGAACGTCTTCAATCGAAGTTTCATCAAACCAGCGTATATACTTACTTTTGTTCTCAGACATTTCCCAGAAATCCCCTTTAAAATTAGTTATGCATTAAATAAACAATTAAGAACTTATGTAAGGTTTCACAAGTTAGTTGGAACGGTCCCCCAGAACATTATGATATTCTTGAATCAAGAGGGTCCACTACAATTTATGCATCGATGACAGAAATGAATTTCCCTTATTTAGGCTTTTCAGGCTTGGATTAGAGGTTTGAAACTTAATAAAATTGATATAACTCTAAGTGTCTGTCTTAAAATTCAATATTTTTTTCATTACATATTATCTTTGAGATTTTTCTGACTTTTTACATATCTATTATTCTCTAAATTTTAAATTAATCCATATATACAATTTTTATTTTTTTCGGAAGGTTTATTTACTAAGTTTTTCTAGGAAGAGTCAATGATATTTTCCAAAGAAAAGCTATTTTAGCATAGAATCTAGCTAGCGGTTGAATGAGATATGCACATATAATCAACATTCAATGAATGATTTTTAGCAGTGATACTTGGATGCTTACATGCTTACATGCCAAGTGATCTAAATGTATTGTTAATTAAAAACTGCATAAGTAAGTAAAGTTTCAAAGAAGAGATTTTATGGAACAGTCGGAAACACGTGTCATTTTTCGAGAGGTACAGGATCTGCACAGCAATTTTTTTCTTGTTTTTGTCCTTTATCCTGCGCTTTTACTTTGGTATATCGAAATCCATAGCTTGATCTTTGGAAGACCTGTCGGAGTTCGTAATATTCCTGAGATTTACCTTTTTGCGCTTTGGGTTATCTTTGGGCTATTTTTCCCTCTTGTAATTTACTATACAAAGCACATAACTGAGGTCAGAAATGACGGAATATACATTCGCTTGATACCTCTTAATCTCTCCTTTAAAAAGATCCCTTTCTACATAGTAGAAGATTGCAAAATTAAGGTTTATGATACTCTAACTGGAAAAGAATTTGATATCTCGCAATCTTCCAAAAAAGTCAATCCGGTTGTAATCTTAAAACTTATCTCCGGAGAAAGAATGCTTATCAGCTCCAAGAAACCAGAAGAACTCTGCAGCGCAATTAAGCAGGCTGCCGCACAGTATTAAGAATTCCTATATTTTGAGAACGCCTGATGTGCAAATCCTGTGTTGAAAGTTCCTGTTCTCGTGCCATGTTACAAATCGGCGTTTTTCTACTTTTGAAGAAAGCCTACTGAACAATTTGCTTTCTGATGGCTTTGTTGTTTCTAAAGGCCTAATTATAATCAGCTGGGGAGCCATGTAAGCTAGTATTTATTTTTCTTTATGGCTGGTCAGTCTGGCTTGATGTCGAATCTGCAAAAAGCAAATCTTTATATGGAACCAAACAACTGTAATAATTATATTCAAAAGATCATCATTTCTAAAGTCATAATAGATGTTTATAGAAGGTAGATAGAAGTGGTTTGGGGAATAGACTTTTCCCCTAAAGGAACAGAAGCTCTCTACAGAGAGCGGAATGGAAAACTTCTGATTGAACTTGAGTTGAATACTGTAATGCAGATTTTCAATTCTCTTGATCCTGCACCTTTTCGCGAAAAAGAGCTTGATCCGGAAGCTGAAGAATATATTTATAATACTGTTGGAGAGTTCCCTCTAAAGAAACCCCTTGAAATTATAATTTATATTCCCTCTTCTGAGTTTGATGAAGAAACGGAGCATACCCTTAAAGAGGCAGTCCGAAATCATTTTTCTTACAAAAAAGTTCTCATGGACATAGAGCTGAGAAGACTTTTCCAGCGAGGAAGGAGAAACGTGGAAATTGCAATTATCTTCCTCTTTCTCTGCCTGCTAATTATCCAGCTTCTTTCAACTTTTGAACAAGGTTTGATAAACACCACGCTTTCCGAAGGCCTGACAATTATCGGTTGGGTTGCCTTGTGGGAGCCTGTTTATGTTTTCCTCTATGGATGGTGGCCTATTGTACAAAAAAGAAACATTTTCAAGAAAATTCTCAGCATGGGTATAAGTGTTATACCTGGTTCTCCGGGCAAAGTAAAACTGACAGATACTAGGTTTTCACCGAATAAAAGCCAATTGCAAGTTGTTGGTCCGGAATTTACCAAATAAAGGCAGACTGCGAGATAGGAACTAGAAGAACCTGTAACTAGTTCTTTGAGTTCTGTCTTATTCCTTTAGTGCCCTACAATCACGTTTTTAACCCGTAAAAGTGTAAAGAAGACATTCCCTAATTAAAATTAATTTTAAATTTTCATTCGAATATCCTCGCATCCACAACCACATGTAAAACGCCTGGAGAGTATTTCTTTATCCTGTGGGTTTCCAGAATCTCCACCTTCTTTCCCAGCGTGCAGGCAGCTTTTCTTATTCTTTCCTGAGGCCTGTTTCTGGTGAGTCTCTCTGGGACCGTTTCGTGGTAATGCAGAATTCCCCCGCTTTTTTTCAGAGCTTTTATAGCCGGCTCAAGATAATGATGTGTTGTTCCAACATAACCCATAAGCACGCGGTCGGCTGTTCCTTCAGGAGTAACCTTTGAGCAGTCCCCGCAAATAGGAACAAAGATATCTTCTACCTTATTTAGCCTGATATTTTCCTTCAGATAGGCAAAAGACTCAGGATTAATTTCTATCCCGGTAATTTTTTTCGGCCTGGAATGCACAGCCATAGGTATTGAAAAATACCCTATTCCTGCGAACATATCAACAATAACTTCCCCTTTTCCGACCCTGCTCATCCGCTTTCTTTCTTCAAGGTTGCCTTTGGAGTACATCACTTTTGTTACATCTTGCTTAAAAAAGCAGCCATGTTCCTTATGGATAGTTTCAGTTTCGGTGCCGATAAGGAGTTCTCTTTTTGGTTGGCGGAATTGTCCTTCGATTCCAAAATCTCTTACAACGGTCCTGCATCTGGGGTACATTGAGAGCAGAGCCTCAGCAATCATTATTTTTTTATATTCAAGAGCTTCAGGAATAAAAACTATTATTATGTTTCCTAGAACCTGCCAGCCTGCAGGAACGCATGCAAGTTCGGCTTCGGAAAGAAAAACTTCAAGAGATTCTTTGAGGGATCTGGGATTTTCAAGGAATTCTGGATTTTCCTGTGCAAGAACTAGAAAACATTCTACACTTTCGCCTGCAGCCTCTGTAACCGGGATTTCCAGAAAATCGCCTTTGTCAGTTATGACTTTTCGAATCTTTCTTGCAGTATCTAGAAATCCCTCGAAAACTGCTTTTTTTCTTAGCTCTTCTCCTTTCTTGGCGGGAACCCTGATTATTCTGTACATTGGAATTAAAGGATAGAATGCATAGGATTAAATGGTTTTTGTCTTAGCTTTTTTGTAAATAAGTTCTTTAATCAATAACATTTGACTTGAAGTAATACTTCACATTTTGAAAAATTGAAATAAATAAAAAAGTATAAATAGTTAAAAAAGTATCTATTTTTACCTAGTGAGGTATCTATTTAGAGGACATTATCCTTTTTGGCCTTCTGGAGCGAGCAATAGGGCGATGAAAACTCCTATGACCAGTTTATGCTGTAAGTGTTGAAACAAATTTTTATTTTTTGATAAGTTTTATAGTAAAAACATCATGGACAAATCATAGCCTAAGACGGTTATTATTGTAATTTTTATCGGTCCTGAATGAATTTTTACTGTTTCTGGAACTACATATTATTTTTCAAGATATATTGGGAAGGAGGCGACTCCATGTTTGTATGTGAGTGTGGAAAATTAGTGAGGGAAAAAATACGGGAAGATACATTCAGAGATTATATTAAAACATCCCTAAATCCGTCTACTAGAACGATAGGGCATAGGAATTGCGGGCTTATTTTTAATTTTGTGGATGGAAACTGGCCAAAAAAATATTCTTCAAAAAAAGAATTGAAAATATTAGCGGCAGCTTTTGCTGAAAACAATAATATAAATTCAGAAAAATTTTTATTAGAAGTAGATAGGCTCAAGTCTCATGGTAAGTTTTCGGATGATCAAATTTTACTCTATGCGTATCAAAATGTTTTAACCTGTAAAGTATCAGATAAATCATCTCAGTGAGCCTTAAGTATGATTCCCTAAAAATATATGGATTCTTGATGCCACAAACATGAAGCCATACGATAACAATCTTGAACATCTTTTGGATGAACTTTCCAGAATAGACTTACTCCTAAGAACTTATCTGGAAAAGTGGCTAGAAGATTCACCTGAAGTCGAAAGTGAATTTAGAGGCCTATATGTATCAGAAACTGAAATAGAAAGGATTCGAAGGAGTTCGGGTTTCGGAAGTACTCAAAGAATATTACAAGAATCTCAAATTGAAAGATTTAGGGAAGTTAATGTATTAAGAAGGAAAATCGATGCCAGGATCGAAGAAAGTCTGAAAAGAGGAAGGGAATTAAGGCTTCATAAGCTTTCCGAACTATTTGGTCTTGATCCGTTTGAAATAGATATGCTTTTAATCGGGCTTGCTCCGGAACTGGATCTTAAGTATGAGAAGCTATATTCATACCTTCAAAATGACGTAATGAAAAAAAAGCCAACTGTAGACCTGGCTCTGACTTTGCTTTTTCCAGCAATCGAGGAAAAACTCAAAGCTAGAATATACTTTTCTTCGTTTTCCTCCCTTCGGAAAAACAATCTGGTTTATCTATTGGAGAGAGAAGAAAATGCAGGTTCGTCCCTCATATCCAGCTTCATAAGGATAGACGAAAGGGTAATTAATTTTTTACTTGAATTTGATGAGCCTGATCTGAGAATTTGGGATTTCTCTTATATAATAAAACCCGCAAACTCTTTTGAGAACCTGATTCTGCCTCCAGATTTTAAAAATAAGTTAGTGAATATAGCAAGCTGGTACAACAGAAACAAACTTCCGCCGAAGCTTCTGTTTTGCGGTCCTCATGGAAGTGGGAAAAAGAGTGTTGCAGAAGCTATCTGCAGGGAGGCAGGAGTAAACCTTCTTATAGTGAATTCAAAGGTACTGCTTGAAGGCAGGTCAATTGATACCACACATTTCATAATGCGGGAAGCTCTCCTGCAAAATTCTGCGATTTATTTTCAAGCTTTTGACGTGTTTTTTGAAGACAAAGAGCCAAAAAGTTATCCTGAATATCTTATCCAGGCGTTAAAGATGTTTCCAGGACCAATATTCTTGGCAGGAAACAAATCTTTGGAATTCGATAAAAATTTGATAAATAATGGCTTTGTTCCCTGTTTTTTTTCTCTACCTTCATATCTGGTTCGAAAACAGTTATGGGAAACTTGTCTGAAAGGTCGCAGCCTGAACAAAGAAATGGATCTGGATGCGCTTGCGAGCAAGTTCAGGTTTAGCGGCGGTCAAATAAGGGATGCTGCCCGCACAGCATTCAGCTTTGCAGGAGAAAATAATCCTTCCTGCCAGGCCCTATCTATGGAAGATATCTATAAAGGCTGCAAGATCCAGTCCAATCAGAAGCTCAGTTCTCTTGCTGTGAAAACCAATCCACACTATACATGGGAAGACATTGTTCTTCCAAAAGATACCTTGAAACATTTAAAGGAAGTTTTCGGGTTTATCAAGTACAAGGGAAAAGTACATTCAGATTGGGGTTTTGAAAAAAAATTGTCTCTTGGAAAAGGCTTGAATGTTCTCTTTTCAGGTCCTCCAGGTACTGGAAAAACGATGGCTGCGGAAATTCTTGCAAATGAGGTAAAGCTGGATCTTTATAAAATCGATTTATCAAGCTTGGTAAGCAAGTACATAGGGGAAACTGAGAAGAATTTGAAAAAGATATTTGATGAGGCTGAAACAAGCAATTCGATTCTCTTCTTTGATGAAGCAGATGCTCTTTTTGGTAAGAGATCCGAAGTAAAGGATGCTCACGACCGCTATGCAAACATTGAAACCGCTTATTTGCTCCAGAAAATGGAGGAGCATGAGGGAATAGTGATTCTGGCCAGCAATTTTCGGAAAAATATGGATGATGCATTCCTTCGTAGACTTCATTTTACAATAGAATTTCCTCTTCCTGATGAAAAGTCAAGAGAAAACATCTGGCAAAAAACGTTTCCTAAAGAGACCCCAATTTCAAATGATGTAGATTTTGCTTTTCTTTCAAAGTTTAAGCTATCTGGAGGAAATATCAAAAACGTAGTCCTTGCTGCTTCTTTTTTGGCAGCAGAGCATTCTAAGGCTGTTGAGATGGAACATTTAATTAAAGCCTTAAGGAGAGAATATGAAAAAATTGGAAAACTCTTCACTGAGGCTGACTTTGGAGAGTACTACAAACTTTGCAAATAATTTGTCTATTTGATATTCATTGCATACTTTTCACAGTTGGTTAGATTACCTGTATTTAAAATAAAAACCCGGAAAAAAACATGTCGGATTATAGAGCTATAGCAGATATTGGAGAGACTCTTATCGAACTGTTAAGAGATAATATGCAGGACCTTATTCCTAGAAGGCTATCAATAGTGATGGCTTCTCCAGGAGAGATTGAAACCAATGATGATGTGAGGCTGTCACTTTTTCTTTACCAGGTTCTTGAAAATGTTCATTTGAAAAACCAGGAGATGCAGATAAAAGATCCCACAACACTTGTATTTCCTCCTATAGCTTTGGATCTATATTACATGTTAACTTCTTACCCTTCCGGAGTACAGGACATAACCGAGAGGACAAAAGAAGAACATAGTATACTGGGCAGAGTCATACAGATAATAAACGACAATACTATTCTGACAGGCTCGGTTTTAAAAGGAGGCTTAGCCAAGAATGGCTATGAACTGCATATTACGTTATCTCCTTTAAGCCTTGACGACATGACAAAGATGTGGACAACCTTCCCGGGAAAAACCCTCAGGTCTTCTATCTGTTGCCTTGTTACTCCAGTAATAATTGATACCAAACGCGAGATTACTGTACATAGAGTGGTGTCTAAAGAAGCTGGCTATAATCGAATTGTACCAGAGTGAGCTGAAAAGTAATGACTTTGATTACACCTTTCATATCAGGCACTTATAATGGAGAAACCATAACTACTAATCTGTCTTTAGCAATATCGTTGATAGACGATTTTACAAAAAGAGAGGCTACGGGTCTTTTGAAGGTGATTATAGAGGAAGGAAATATAAGCTCGATTAAGAACCTTAGCGGATATTATATTTTTACTGATCTTGCAGACGGCATTTATACAGTAAAGATTACATCAGAATTTTACTTTCCTGAAGAAAAAGTGATTGATGTCTCGAAGATAAAGACCTCAAATATAATGTTAAAATTCTATAGTAAAGGGCCGGCATCCAAAGCTACCAGTACTAGGCTTAAAGATGTTTCAAAATTACAGAAGGGGGACATAGTTGAGTTCAATAGTCCCGCTGGCAGTGTAGAACAGAAGAAAATTACAGATATTGACGCAAGGACTAAAAAAATCTCATGGGCAGAAGGGCTTAAGTATAGTTTTAATGCTGCAGATAACGTTGTTTTTGCTCATGGAAATCCTGTTGTTACAATTTCCCTTAAACCGCTGCCTCCCTACCCTTTTTGCTATAATTCAACCCTTGTAAGAGGATTACTCATAGATTCAGGCAAAAATCCAGTTGCAGATGCGATAATAAAAGTTACAAATTTGAATCTGGACACTAAATCCGATAAAATGGGAGAGTTTGTACTTTACTTTAACAATATTAAATCTGAAAATATCTCATTTGAGATTGAAAAAAACGGAAAGAATACCCCCGTTAATACAACTTTGAAGGAGGGAATGATGAAGTACTTGGGTAAAATAATATTTCCATAAATAATATTTTCATATAATGATTATTTATTCTATAATTGACAAAGCAAAAGATTACAGTGCGTGAATCTGTTTTATGCTTCTATTTTCAATGTATAATTTAAAGTACCATCTTTTTTAATTTCTTTCTCAAGTTTTTAATTTTTGTGAAATCATAATGCCGGCGTGGCGTGTTTTTGCTTAAAATACTGTTCTAATCGGCAGAATTTTTCATATTAAAACGATCACCGAGGTTCAGCGGTAATTCGAATCAGGCATTTGATATGCAAAATGAAAGCTAGAACTCAGGTACTTGAATTTTTTTGGTAATTACTGGACATAATAACATAAATTCAAAAAAATAAAAGAAATACAGCTAACGAGGAACTGATATGCCAGAATATTTAACGCCAGGAGTGTATATGGAAGAGTTTGAGATGGGTGCCAGGCCAATTGAAGGTGTGAGCACCAGTACAGTAGGTTTCGTGGGCATAACCGAACGCGGACCCACAATCCCACCTTTGCTTGTCACAAGCTGGACCCAGTTTATGCGAATCTATGGGGGATATACTAAAGAGTCCCATCTCCCGTATGCAGTAGAAGGCTTTTTCAGCAACGGGGGCAAAAGATGTTATATCTCACGGGTTGTTCGCCACGAATATATTGATAAAGAGGGAGAGGCACGAGGAGGAGCAAAATCTGCTTCTTTGAAAAAGAATGGGATAGAGTTCATAGCAGTTGGAGAGGGCGACTGGGGCAACAGGGTTGCTATACGGATTGAAAACTCCTCCATAGACCCTGAAAACGATGACCCCGGGAAAAAATCTTTTAAACTCATGATAGCATACTGGAAAAAAGAGTATTTTCTTCCGGCAGACTTTAAAGTTCCTGAATCGGAAAAAGACCGAAAATTCAGGGAACTGCTTGAAAGAGCGGATTATTTCGAGACTTTTGATAACCTCTCTGAAGACGAAACGTCTGCGGATCATTTTATGAAAAAATTGGGAGATCCGCTGAATAACCTTTCAAATCTTGTGGTTTTGACGGGTTCCGGCCGGCCAGATAATACAGACGCTAGCTTATTTTTTGAACCTTTAACAAGTGGTCTTGATGCGGAAGTAACGGAGCCAGATGGCCTTCTTCCTCAATTTTCCCTCCGTGATTTCCAGGGGGACCCTGGAGCATTTCCAGGGGCAAAAGATGGACTTACAGCTTTAGGGGATATTGACGAAATTTCAATCCTCTACTCTCCAGACGTACACAATCTCCCTTCAGATCAGAAACAGACTTTCATGGGGGATCTTCTGACCCAGTGCGAAACCCTGAAGGACAGATTTGCTATCCTTGATGTGGAGAGCGGTAAATCCAACTTTTCAGACCTAACAATTCCGACCACTGCCAGAAGACAGTCAAAATACGGGGCAATTTATTACCCCTGGATAAAGATTTATGATCCTCTGAGCCGACAAATCAAGCTGGTCCCGCCAGGCGGGCATGTTGCAGGTATTTACGCCAGAAGTGATACCGAGAGAGGAGTGCACAAGGCCCCTGCAAACGAGGTGGTAAGAGGAGCATTAGGGGTTGAATTCCGGCTCAGCAAGGAAGAACAGGCTATCCTCAACCCCAGGGGGATCAATGTTATCCGGAATTTTACGGATCGGGGAACTCTCGTATGGGGCGCCCGGAATATTGTGCTCGATCCTCTCTGGAAATATATCAACGTTCGTCGTCTCTTTATTTATATTGAAGAATCCATTGAAAAAGGGACACAATGGGTTGTTTTTGAGCCAAACAGTGAAAGGCTTTGGGCAAGGGTAAGAGCAACAATAACACAATTCCTCACCGGAGTCTGGAGAGATGGAGCCCTTATGGGGACAAAGCCTGAGGAGGCCTTTTTTGTAAAATGCGACAGGACCACTATGACCCAGGATGATATTGATAATGGAAGGTTGATATGCATTATTGGGATCGCCCCGGTAAAACCTGCGGAATTTGTGATCTTCAGGATAGCTCAGTGGCAGGGTGGATCTGCAGCTACGGAATAATGTTGGGCAGCAGTCTTTCAAAGCAGTATAGTAAATCTCAAGAAATTTCAGGAATGATCAGGACAGGACATTAAAAAGAGGAGAATAAAATATGGCTGACAGAGTAGATCCATACAGGAATTTCAGGTTTAGGGTAGAGATTGACGGTATTGGACAGGCAGGGTTTAGCGAATGTACTTTTGCGGACACGTCGACTGAGGCTGTTGAATACAGAGAAGGAAATGAGCTTCCCGTATTTAGAAAACTTTCCGGCCTTACCAAGTTCGGGAATATTACCCTGAAATGGGGAATCACAGATTCGATGGACCTTTACAACTGGAGAAAGCAGATAATAGATACGGGAGCACAGGGTGCAAGAAAGAATATGGCCATCATTCTGATTGACGAAGCAGGGAACGATAAAGCCCGCTGGAATATTGTACAGGCGTGGCCGATAAAATATGATCCTACCGACTTCAATGCCAAAAACAATGAGGTTGGAATAGAAACGCTCGAAATCGCCCACGAAGGCTTTACACGAGCATCATGAAAGCTGTCTGATATTTAACTTTAATTTTTAACGAATAAGTTTCTTATCAGGAGACAGGTGCCATGATGTTTCAAACAGAATTTGAGTTTACTCTCCCCAAAGGATATATAGACAGGGAGGGGACCCTCCAAAAAAAAGGAATTATGCGGCTTGCAACGGCAGCAGATGAGATTTTGCCCCTGAAAGACCCGAGAGTGCAGGCAAACCCTGCATATCTGACTGTGATTCTGCTTTCGAGAGTAATAACCAGACTTGGAGATTTGTCTATAATCGATACGAAAGTTATCGAAAATCTCTTTGCCACGGATCTTGCCTACCTGCAGGATTTTTATGGCAGGG
>Ga0207800_1000012_pt1 | contig 155425 bp, 137 predicted proteins | sample LuqExpMetageno11_FD_187769 | JGI IMG/M metagenome (GOLD analysis project Ga0207800, IMG submission 187769) | Tropical forest soil microbial communities from Luquillo Experimental Forest, Puerto Rico - Sample 11 (SPAdes) | ecosystem: Environmental > Terrestrial > Soil > Tropical forest ... | reverse complement strand
AAAGGAAAAGCTGATAAACCCGCAGCTGCCGTAAAACCCGCAAAAACAAATCAGGCTGAAGAAATAGAAACAGCAGACTAAAAGCATTTTCACACAAATTACAAGTCCCCGTTTCCGCCTGTTTGGAAACGGGGATTTTAATATAAACGCCTACACAGAGTACAAACCCTTTGCATAAATTATGAGAAGACTAGACAAACAAATAACCGATCAACAAGTAATTGAAGAGATACTTCAGCAATCCGACATCTGCCGGTTGGGGTTGGTTGATCAGGACGAAGCCTATATCGTTCCGGTGAATTACGCCTACGCCGACAATGTGATTTACATTCACTCGGCCCATGCCGGGCGGAAAATGGAGTTGTTGAAACAAAATAACCGGGTGAGCTTTGAAGTGGAGTTTCATCACGAAGTAGTGAAAAGCGACATTGCCTGCAACTGGACTGCCAAGTACCGGTCGGTAATGGGAAAAGGTACGGTTACAATAACCGACAACCCCGACATGAAAAAGAAAGGCATGGATTTGATCATGCGGAAATACGGAGCTGACATGGAGCTGAATTATAATGAAAAAGTACTTGCACGAATGGCTGTTTTGCAGCTGAAGATTGAATCGCTGACCGGAAAACAATCGGGCGATTGGTGATTTTAGTTATGAGTTATGAATTATGAGTTTCTCCGATTAAACCAATAATAATTCTTGAAAAATATGATTCCAAAAGAAAGAATAGAATCGATTCTGGCCGATCAGGGATTGGCGGATTACCGTTGGATATCGCCCAAAGATATTGTGGTGGCACAATGGGTACGGGTAAAGTGTATGTTCGGGTGCAGCGACTACGGAACCGGGGCTTGTCCGCCGCATACGCCGTCGGTAGACGAATGCGAACGGTTTTTCAGTGAGTACCAAAGCGGCATCATGATCCGCCTGAACACATTTGCCGACAAAGACGACTACCCTACCGAATGGTCGAAAGCCATGACTAAAAAACTACTGGAAACGGAAAAGAAAATCTTTTTGAGCGGTCATCACAAGGCATTCTTGTTCAACCAGACCTGCTGCACACTGTGCAAAAGCTGCTCGGGAAACCGTGCCGACTGCAAAGACAAAAGCCATTCAAGACCCAGCCCCGAAAGCTTTGCGGTGGATGTGTTTCAAACGGCGCGCAATGCCGGTTACGAGATCAACGTGGTGGGCGATAATCCCGGCGAGATAAACCGCTTTGCAATCATAGTCATAGAATAAAAAGCCTGTAGTGCATTTATAAAATAGAATAGTTTTCACATTGGGGTTTTACCCCAAACCCCACTTCATTTTTTTTCTTGATAAAAAAAACGAAGCAAAAAAAATCAAGACTTCGCCCGCTTCACTCGAAAAACCGACGGTCGGAAAGCTAAAATTCCCAAACTCCTCCCTTCGGTCGTCAAACAGTGGGTATTTTTGCGCTTTCCTTCCTTGTTTTTCGGTTCACCGTGCAAGGTCGGTCGCTTTGAGAGACTTTGAGGATTTAATTAGGGCACTTTGCTGATAACTATTACAATACATCAGGGGCAAATACTTATTTGCCCCTGATACATTTAAAACCAGCAGCTACCTGCAAATATATTCTGCATATAAATTGCATATTGACGCAATTTGCATACATTTGCCGGAGTGAGAGATGAGCGGCAACATGTATTGGCCGCAAACAGGCACCACCTTAAAGCCAGTATAAACCCATGAAGAAAATTACCCCGATCATCATCCTTTTTCTATTTATAGGAAAAATGGAATTTTGCGCAGCACAAACTCCATTCAGCCGCGGAGTGAATCTTACCGGTTGGTTTCAAACTTCTAGCACCAATCAAATTCAGTTTTCGAAATATACGAAGCAGGATTTCCAGAACATCAAAAGCCTGGGGTGCGACGTGATCCGGTTGCCAATAAACTTGTTTTACCTGACTTCGGGTGCCCCAAACTACACGGTTGATCCGTTATTTTACGATTTTCTGGACCAAGCGGTGACCTGGGCCGAAGATTTGCACCTGTATTTGATCCTCGACAACCATACTGCTGATGATTTGGGCAGCAAAAACCCCAACCTGCAAGCCGCACTCACAACTGTGTGGACGCAAATGGCTACGCATTACAAAGACCGCTCCACCTACATCCTGTATGAAATCATGAATGAGCCCAACGGAATATCCACGGCCAACTGGGGCGCTATCCAGCAAGCGGCAATTACGGCCATCCGCACGGTGGACACCAGGCACACCATCGTGGTGGGGCCTTCCAACTGGAATTCTTACAACGACTTGGCTTCGATGCCCGTTTACGCGGATGCCAATCTTATTTACACATTCCACTTTTACGATCCGTTTGTATTCACCCATCAGGGTGCCACGTGGCCCAATCCGTCTATGGCGTCGCTGGCCAACGTGCCGTTTCCGTACAATTCCAGTACGCCCGCCGTACCCGCCGACCTGGCCAACACCTGGATAGCCGGTGCCCTGGCCAACTATGCCAACGACGGTACGGTGGCAAAAATGAAATCGCTCATAGACATTGCGGTGGCTTTTAAAACGGCTCACAACGTAAACCTGTATTGCGGCGAGTTTGGCGTGTATATCCCCAACAGCCCAGACAACGACCGGACGTATTGGTACGGGCAGGTGCGGACTTACCTGGAATCGAAGGGCATTGCCTGGACCACCTGGGACTACCAGGGTGGATTCGGACTGTTTAAAAAGAACTCGAACGAACTGTTTAACTACGATATCAACACGTCGCTGGTCGGTGCACTGGGACTGACCGTGCCCCAACAACAAACTTATACGCTGACACCCGACCAGACGGGATTCAGCATTTATTCCGACTATGTGGGCGAAAAGATTACCGAATCGAGCAACGGGACGGGGCAAACAATTAATTTTTATTCGAAGGACAAACCGAACAACGGGAAGTATTGCATCTTGTGGAGTGGCGCCACCCAATATAGCACGGTTGGATTCAATTTTACCCCCGATAAAGATTTGTCAACCCTGAAAAATGGAAACTATGCACTGAGTTTGCTGGTCAGGGGCAACAGTACCAATACCAGTTTCGACCTGCGCTTTACCGATACCAAAACCGGAAGCACCGATCATCCGTGGCGGATGAACTACACGGTGAATGATGCCAAAGTGGCCTGGGATGGCCGTTGGCACAAGCTCTACATTCCGCTGTCAAGCTTTGTGGATGGCGGCTCGTGGGACGGAACATGGTATAATCCGACCGGCCTGTTCGACTGGACGGCGGTGGATCGCTTCGACATTGTGTCCGAGCAAATGAGCCTTACGGGCAAAACCTGCTGGTTCGACAATATACAGCTATGCAACCTGGACACCGCGCAGGTGTATGAAAACTCGGTGTTTACCGACCTGAGGGAAGTAAATGCAACCGCTTCGGCCTTCAACATTTTCCCAAACCCCGTTTCGCATTCGGCCACGATAAATTACACGCTTCCGGCCACTGGAACCGTTGACATCAGCATTTACAACCTGGCCGGGCAAAAGCTGGAAACGGTGGTCCACACCACCCAACCGGCCGGAAACTATTCGTTGCCCTGGACACGCAATCCCCACCTGTTGCAAGGGATGTACATTTGCCGCATTTGCCAATCGAATCTTGTTGCCGAGCAAAAAATGATTGTGATCTAGCATATTTCCCCGCTTGTCTATCGCCATCTACCGGAAAAACCCTTCCGTCCCGGACGGAATCACTAAACCAACTGTCGGGGCCTTTCCGTCCCGGACGGAATTACCAAACTAACTGTCCTAGCCTTTCCGTCCCGGACGGAATCACCAAACCAACTGTCGAAGCCTTTCCGCCCCGGGCGGAATCATCAAACTAACTATCCTAGCCTTTCCGCCCCGGGCGGATTAACCAATCATGCTGTCGGGGAACTTCCGCCCGGGGCGGAATCATCAAACCAACTGTACTGGCCTTTCCGCCCGGGGCGGAAATGGTAAGTGCTGGCAATATATCCGTATCTACATTCATTTTCCCTGCAAAAATCCATTAAAATTAAGGTTGAATTAGTACTTTTGCATAAGTATTCCGATTTATTCGAAAAAACCGGCACTGAGTTGTCCGAGATAGCTTAATTATAATTAATCTACAACCGGATAAAAAAAGGGCTGGATGCCATTGGTTCAATTTCTATTAAGGATTGTGATAACCGGGATGGTGGAATTCCAATTCCACCGAAGATGGGCGAATCGGAAATGCAACAAAAATTTTTCTGCTATTTATCTTGTTCCAAATTAAAAAATATCAAATGAAAAAAATTATTTACTTACTTTCGGCCATTGTGGGGCTATCGGCAAGTCCTGCCGCAGCTCAAAAAAAGGCCTTCGCAATTGAGGATTTGTATAAAATCCACGGTGTAGGTGCCCCCGTTATTTCGCCCGACGGAACGCACATTGCACTCACTGTTACCAACTACGACCTGCCTAAAGGAAAATCGTTGACCGATATTTACGTCATGGATCTGGACGGAAGCAACAAAAAACAGATTACCGATAACGGCAAAGGCAACAGCAATCCGATCTGGACGGCCGACAGCAAAAATCTCTACTACGTATCGTCGGTATCGGGTAGCGCGCAAGTGTACCTGTACAATTTTGCCGGCAAACAATCAAAGAAAATCACCGACTTCTCGATGGGTGTAAACGATCCCGTGTTGTCGCCGGACAATAAACTGATCGCCTTTTCGGCCGAAGTATACCCCGAGTGTGGCGCCGACAGCAAGAAGAATGCGTTGACCGATTCATTGGCTACCAACGGTCCGGTGCAGGCTTACGTAGCCGACCAGCTGCTGTTCCGCCACTGGACCGATTATGCAGCCGGCAAAGCTTCGCACATCATCATGTTCAACCTCGAAGCGCAAACGTATACCGACCTCACTCCCGATAAGTTCGTGTCGCCCATTTTTATGCTGGGCGGTGGCATAGGCTACAACTTTTCGCCCGACAGCAAAGAGCTTTGCTACGTGTCTAACCACGGTGCGCACCCCGAAGCTTCTACCAATGCGGATCTCTTTCTGGTTCCCGTTACCGGAGGCCAGGCGGTGAATATCACTGCCGGTAATAAAGCGTGGGATGGATCGCCCATTTACTCGCCCGACGGAAAATACATTGCTTACCGCAAACAACTGATCCCCGGTTACGAGTCGGACTTGTTCCGCCTGGCTCTGTACAACCGCCAAACCAAGGAAACCAAGATGATTTCCGAATCGTTCGACAACTGGGTGAACGATTACAAATGGAACGCCGACTCTAAGTCCATCTATTTTCTGGGCGAAGTGGAAGGTCATCAACCTCTCTACAAAATTGATATCACATCCAAAAAAATAACTCCGGTAAGCGGCCCGAAATCCATCTTTGGTTTTGATTTCGATCAAAAAGGATACGTATATTACACATCCAACTCGGTAGGAAAACCCACCGAAATGTATCGCATGAAGTTAGCTGACAAGAAAGTGACGCAACTGACCGCACTCAATCAGGAATTCGAAAACACGGTGGATGTCCGCCCGGCCGATACCATGTGGGTGGCCGGTGCCGATGGCAAGAAGCTGGAAGTATTCATCGTGAAGCCGCACAACTTCGATCCGAATAAAAAATATCCGCTCGTGCTCAATGTGCATGGTGGCCCGCAAAGCCAATGGATGAATTCATTCCGGGGCGACTGGCAGGTTTATCCGGGTGCAGGTTATGTGCTGGCATTTGCCAATCCACACGGATCGACCGGATACGGACAGGATTATACCCGCGAAATTTCAGGCGACTGGGGCGGCAAACCGTTTACCGACCTGATGAAAGTAACCGACGCACTGGCCAACCTGTCGTATGTAGACTCAACCCGCATGGGAGCCATGGGCTGGTCGTACGGCGGCTATATGATGAACTGGTTCCAGGCGAAAACCAAACGGTTCAAGTGCCTGGCATCGATGATGGGTCTGTACGACTTGCGCTCTATGTGGGGAACCACCGAAGAACTCTGGTTCCCGAACTTCGACCTCAACGGCCAACCCTGGAACTCGGACCTTTACAAAAAATTCTCGCCATCGGAATATGTAAAGAACTTTGCCACACCAACGCTGATCGTTACCGGGCAACTTGACTTCCGCGTTTCGTACACGCAAAGCATCCAGTACTTCTCCACCCTACAAACGCTGGGGATACCTTCGCGCCTGATTATCCTGAAAAATGACGGACACTGGCCAAGCAATGTAAAATCGATGCCGTTGTATTACAATGCGCACCTGGACTGGTTCCACAAATACCTGGGAGGCGACGCTGCACCTTACGATGTAGACAAAATGGTGAAAAACCAGGCGTTCGGCGGAAAATAAAAAAAATTGATCAACAAAAGAAAGGCTAAAATCTGAAGTTATTCTCATATTTTAGCCTTTCTTTTATTTTATCTCAAACGTATCAGCGTCTTTCCACACGGCAAAGCGGTCACGGTTATGCCAGATCTTTTCCGGTAGCAGCTCATAGGTTTGAATGGAAGTTTTATTATCGGGGAAAGTAAGCAATGCATCCGCTTTGAAGTCGAGCAACACGGAATGCCCGTTATAAGCAATTCCCAGACCATCCATCCCTACCCTATTCAGGCCACACACATACGCCTGGTTCTCCACGGCACGGGCTCTCAGCAAAACATCCCAATTGCCGATACGGCGTTCGGGAAAGTTGGCCACATAAATCAGCAAATCATATTCGTTGTTCACATTGCGCGACCAAACCGGGAAACGAAGATCATAACACACCAGCACACAGATATTGAATCCGCAATAATTCACAATCATGCGTTTATTGCCTGCCGAGAAATGATGTTGCTCGCCACCCATCGAGAATAAATGACGCTTATCAGCCGTTTCTATCTTCCCTGTAGGAAACACAAAAAAGGCACGGTTGTAGTTCTCGCCGTTTTCGGTGGCTATAAAGCTTCCGGTAATAGCCAGTTTGTATTTCACCGCCCACGCACAAAGCGCTTTTACCGTTTCGCCATCCATCGGCTCTGCCAGGTTCAACTTATCAGTACAAAATCCGGTGGTGAACATTTCGGGCAGCACCACCAAGTCGGTTTGTCCGGCCAATAAAATCAGCTGATCCTCTACCTTTTCGAGGTTGGCGGCTTTGTCGGCCCAAAAGATTATATCCTGAATGAGTGAAATGCGCATAAGTCAATTAATATTTACTTCGTGTTATTTTAATCCCTCCGGTTATGTCAGTTGCCTTCGGCTATATTATTCTCTGTGCAATTGTGCTCTTACTGCTTACTGTTTACTGCTTAAGATTACCATCACTAAGGTTGAATCTCTTCGGAAATTTAGCATGTACATCTTTATAATATGCTTGTATCTTTTTCAAGTCGGCTTTTTCGTCGCCGGTAGGATAAAAGACTTCCCGGATACCAAGCTCCTTTTTAGCATAATCAATATAAGCCAACTGGATAGGCACATTAGCTTTAACGGCAATGTGATAAAAACCCATTTTCCATTTATCCACCAGGCTGCGGGTTCCCTCCGGTGTAATTGCCAAATGAAACTTCTCCCGTTTGTCAAATTCTTCCGCCATCTGATCGGTTACCGAGGTTCGTTTTGACCGGTCTATAGGTACGCCACCCAACGCAGAAAAAAAATAGTTCAACGGGAAAATGAACCAGGATTTCTTAATCAGGAATGACGATTTACGACCCAGTGCCAGGTAAGAAAGCTGCCCTACCGGATAATCCCAGTTGCTTGTATGGGGAGCTACACATATTACACTTTTGGGCGGTTCTTCAACACTCACAACAGCTTTCCATCCGGCTGTTTTCAAAATCCACTTACTTAATTTCTGCATGTTTTATTGTTACAAATTACGAACTACAGTTTACAATTGGGATACAAGTAGGCCTGCAAACGATTATCGATCTCATTGAAACAGTTCAACGTTCAAACGGTTCAATGCTTTCGGGCGCAAAGTTACTCCTTTTTGACAAACTCCAAGTTGTTGAAAACTATTTTCGCTCAGAACGAATCAATTTGCTAACTTTGCAGATGAAAACCTGTTGGATTGCAAAGCTCCCGGCAGGGTTCTTAATGCATTTAAAATAAACGGTCAAAGGTGCTCTCACTCCTTGATTGTTGGACGATATAACTTATGAATTTTTTAAACGAACTCAACGATAGCCAACGCCGTGCGGTGGAATATACCGACGGAGCTTCGCTGGTCATTGCCGGCGCCGGTTCCGGTAAAACTCGTGTGTTGACTTACAAAATAGCCTACCTGCTCAAAACAGGCATGGCACCTTCGTCTATCCTGGCACTGACCTTTACCAACAAAGCAGCCCGCGAGATGAAAGAGCGCATCGCCGACATGGTGGGCGAAAAAACAGCCCGCTACCTGTGGATGGGTACGTTTCACTCTGTATTTTCACGTATCCTCCGTTCGGAAGCCGAGCGGATCGGGTATTCAAAGAACTTTACCATCTACGATTCGGCCGATTCAAAAAGCCTGGTCAAAAGCATTGTAAAGGAGCTAAAGCTGGACGACAAACTGTATAAACACGGATTTGTGCAGTCGCGGATTTCGTATGCCAAAAACAACCTGATTACACCCGACGCTTATTCGGCAAATACCGATCTGATCAAGGCAGATCTTACTTCGCGTATTCCGTTGATGAAAGACATCTACAAAATCTACTGCAACCGGTGCAAACAAGCCGACGCCATGGATTTTGATGATCTATTGTTGCAAACCAACGTCCTGTTCCGCAATCATCCGGACATTCTCCAAAAATACCAGCAACTGTTCGGTTATATTTTGGTAGACGAGTACCAGGATACCAACTTTGCACAATACCTGATCGTAAAAAAACTGGCAGAAGGACATGAGCGAATTTGCGTAGTGGGTGATGACGCACAGAGTATTTATTCTTTTCGCGGCGCCAACATCGACAATATATTGCAGTTTAAAAACACGTATCACAACGCCAAAACCTTTAAACTGGAACAGAACTACCGTTCCACCAAGACCATTGTCAACGCAGCCAACAGCCTGATTGACAAAAACTCGAAACAAATCCGCAAAACGGTTTTCTCCGAAAAAGAAACCGGGAAACCAATAAAAGTATTGAGTGTTTTTACCGATTTTGAGGAAGGTTTTATCGTAGCCAATAATATATCCGATTTACGTTTCTCAAACAATTACCGTTACCAGGATATTGCCATACTTTACCGCACCAACTCGCAATCGCGCGTCATGGAAGAAGCCTTGCGCAAACAAAGCATTCCGTACCGGATCTATGGCGGTTTGTCGTTCTACCAACGCAAGGAAATCAAGGATGTAATTGCATACTGCCGGTTGGTTTGCAACCCGAACGATGAAGAAGCACTGAAACGTATTATCAATTATCCGGCACGGGGAATTGGCGACACTACGGTGAATAAACTGATTGAATGTTCGCAACTGCATGCCGTCAGTGCCTGGGAAGTATTGACTGACATGCTGAAATACAACCTGCCTGTAAACGCCGGAACAGCCAATAAACTGGCACAATTTCGCAGCATGATTGACGTATTTGCCGAACAGGTCACCACACAAGACGCCTACAACCTGGTAAATAGCATTATCAAAACATCCGGTGTTATTGCTGATACTTACGCCGATCATTCACCCGAAAGCATGAGCCGTCAGGAAAACGTACAGGAGCTGTTGAAAGCAATCCACGAATATTGCGAAACCAAACAAGCCAATGGCGAACCAACAGCTCTCCTGCCCGATTTTCTTTCAGAAGTATCCTTGCTCACCGATCAGGATACTGACAAGGAAACCGACAAAGACAAAGTTACTTTGATGACCGTTCACGCTGCCAAGGGATTGGAATTTAAAGCTGTTTTCATTGTCGGCATGGAAGAAGAATTGTTTCCGTCGCCATTCTGCACCCAAAGCGAGCGGGAACTGGAAGAAGAGCGACGGCTTTTTTACGTCGCCTTAACCCGGGCCGAGGAACTCTGCTTTATCAGCTACGCCAAATCGCGCTTCAAAAATGGCAAAACGAATTTTTCCAATCCAAGCCGGTTTATTAAAGACATCGACGCACAATTTCTGGACATGCCGGAGGAAGTCAAACCCAAACAAGCGCGTATCAGTGATTGGGATGACGATCTCGAAACTGAACGAAATCGCTTTCAAAGTTCGTTTTCAAAGCCTGTTTTCAATGAGAACAAACTGCCCGTGTCTCCAAAACGATTAGTGAAAATAAGCAATTCGGGAAGTGATAAAATTCCTACTGAAAATGGTTCCATCCCTACCGGCGCATTCGTAAAACACAGCATTTTCGGCATTGGTAAAGTATTGGAAACAAGCATCTCGAATGGTAATGAAAAGGCCGATATCGACTTCGGCGAAAAAGGCATAAAATCATTATTACTCAAATTTGCCAAGTTGGAAGTATTGGAATAGAAAAATGATTATCTTTGTAAAAACAAACCTTCCGGAGATATTAACCCTGAGAAATTATTCATCAAAAAAATTATAAAACAAAACAATAAAATCATGGCAAAAACAGCAACTGAGGAGTTGAAATTTCCAACTTCCGACAAACTAAAAGCATTGCAACTGGCAATGGATAAAATTGAAAAAGACCACGGAAAAGGCACCATCATGCGTATGGGCGACTCGAAAGTGGAAGATGTGGCTTTTATCTCAACCGGTTCTATCGGCTTGAACGTAGCATTGGGCGTTGGCGGATATCCACGCGGCCGTGTTATCGAAATCTACGGGCCGGAATCGTCCGGTAAAACAACGTTGGCTATTCACGCCATTGCCGAAGCCCAAAAAGCCGGTGGTATTGCAGCCATTATCGATGCCGAACATGCTTTCGACCGTTTTTATGCAGAGAAACTCGGTGTAAACATCGACGATTTATTAATCTCACAACCGGACAGCGGTGAACAAGCATTGGAAATTGCCGATCAATTGATCCGTTCTTCGGCAGTAGATATCGTAGTTATTGACTCGGTTGCCGCCCTGACTCCAAAAGCTGAGTTGGAAGGTGATATGGGTGATTCTAAAATGGGACTACAAGCCCGTTTGATGTCACAGGCATTGCGTAAACTGACTGCCAATATCAACAAAACAAACACAACTTGTATTTTTATCAACCAATTGCGTGAAAAAATCGGTGTTATGTTCGGAAATCCTGAAACCACAACGGGTGGTAATGCATTGAAATTCTACGCTTCTATCCGGTTGGATATTCGCCGCATCGGTCAGCTGAAGGATGGTGAAGAAGCTATCGGTAACCAAACCCGTGTAAAAGTAGTAAAAAACAAAGTAGCACCTCCGTTCCGCAAAGCCGAGTTTGATATTATGTACGGCGAAGGAATTTCGAAAACAGGTGAAATACTGGACTTAGGTGTTGAATATGGCATTATCAAAAAAAGCGGATCCTGGTTTAGCTACGGCGAAACCAAACTGGCCCAGGGACGCGATGCTTCGAAAACCGTTATCAAAGACAATCCTGAATTAGCAGCCGAACTGGAAGCTAAAATTGTGGAAGCTATTCACAATAAATAATCCATCGGGATAAAATAGAAAAATCCGGTTAAGCACTATGAGGCTTAACCGGATTTTTTTAATTCGTAGCAACTTGATATTATCAGGCAGCCTCATCAACGTTATCGCGTCACTCCTCGCAACATTACGAAGCCATGCTTCATAATCCGGACAATTCGAATAAATTTAAATAGACGGATCAGATTTACTGATATGCATCTCGCAAGCCTTGCAGTCGAAAGTCAGCTTATACACCTGATCGTTGTTACGGAGGTAAAGCGGCTCTTTAAATGTGGCTTTATAGCCTTCTTTCGGACACCAACCCATGTTGAACTTAATGCAATGTTTGCAAAACATAAGTGGAACACCCTCCTCTGCCTTCACTTCAAACCCGGGCATCATTTTTTCCACACCGTGCTCAAGATAAAATGCCTCAGAAAGTTTATTGGTTACATTTCCCAAATAAGTCAATTGCTTGGCAGGAAAAGATGCTGGTTTTGCTTCATGCCCCGGTTCCCGGACATAAGAAACGGCTCTTACTTCGTCAAGTTTCTCAACAGCTTGCCTGCGCCATTCGCCCAATTGCGAAGCCGGGAAAAACCACGGTGCATTGACATCAATCTGAATGGCTGTAACTTCGTAAATAGTATTCCCTAATTTGGAAAGTTGATTCTTTATATTGTCATTAACGACTTCTGGTTTCTGTGCAGGTTGTTTATCGCAGGTTGCTTCGAATGTGCTTGAAATTCCGGTTTCGTCAGTAAGCTGAATAGAAAATCCGGTAGCAGTTTCCCTGAAAAGTAGCTTCACTCCTACCCGGCGTTCAGCAGTTTTACCTTTCAACACTTTTTCGAAAGCCTGATCCTGATTGCGGTATAAAAATACACCAACATCCATACGAGGCATATCGGCAGGGAAAATTTGCTTGCGTTCAACCCTGTTTACCCGGAAACCGGTCAAATCGCCCTGTCTATTGATAAAACAAAGGCCATCGCCATTATTCAACACCGTACCGTTTTGTACTTCAAAGAAGTTACGGCCAATATACGTCACTTTCCCAATTGGTTCGCCCAACGACTTTGGCGTATCAAGCTGCGCAATATCGGGTTTTCTCCCATGAAGAAAATAATCAGTCGCACTACGACGGAAACTTTTTTCCGGATTCGGCTCGAAAAAGAAAGCAGTCCGTCCGGCAGACGCCCGTTGATAATCGGGATTCGCATCCAACACAGCATCCAGTTTTTTCCGATAATAAGCTGTTATATTCTTTACATAGTCAACATCCTTCAACCGCCCTTCAATTTTGAACGACCTGACACCCGCCTGCATCATTTCTTTCAACGAACCGGACAAATCCAAATCTTTCAACGACAGTAAATGCCTATTCTTCACCAGAATATTATTATCTGCATCCAATAAATGGTACGGCAAGCGGCAATACTGCGCGCATTGTCCACGATTGGCCGAACGCCCGCAATTAGCCTGGCTCATATAGCATTGTCCGCTATAACTTACGCACAATGCACCATGAACAAAAGCTTCTAATTCAACATCGGTTTGAGACGATATTTCAGAAATTTGCTTCAACGATAATTCACGAGCCAATACCACCCGCGAAAAACCGACATCTTGCAGAAACCGTACTTTTTCCACTGTACGGTTATCGGTTTGCGTACTGGCATGAAGGGCAATAGGCGGTAAATTCAGTTTTAAAATACCCATATCCTGCACAATCAATGCATCGGCTCCGGCATTGTATATATCCCAAATCAACTTTTCGGCTTCGGGCAGTTGTTCGTCGGTCAAAACGGTATTCAGCGCCACCAGCACTTTAACCCGGAACTGATGGGCATACTGCACCAGTTTGGCAATATCCTCTATAGAATTACCAGCCGCAGCACGTGCTCCAAACTGAGACGCACCAATATAAACAGCATCTGCTCCATGATTAATTGCTGCCAAACCACATTCAAGGTCTTTGGCTGGAGAAAGAAGTTCTATAGGACGAAGAGCACCCTCAACCCCTAAAGGAGAGTAAAAATTAGCTACTTTCATTTTCAGATTTTATCAATAATGTATTCCCCTTTAGGGGTTAGGGGTCTAATGTATTTTCGACAGATCGTACGGAGTTTCCTGATAAACAAAGTAGTTCAGCCAGTTGGTGAATAACAGGTTAGCATGACTCCGCCAACGAACCAATGGTTCGTTATTCGGATCGTCATTCAAATAATAGTTTTTGGGCATATTGATAGGCAGACCCTTTGCAATGTCGCGCTTATATTCCGTGTCAAGCGTCATTGGCGAATACTCCGAATGTCCGGTTACAAAGAATTCACGGCCATTGCGAGCCATGACCAGATACACACCCGATTCTGGCGATTCGGATAGCAAAGTCAATTCCGGTACGCGATGAACGTCTTCCGCCCGCACTTCGGTATGCCGGCTGTGAGGTACGTAAAATATATCGTCAAACCCACGGAAAATCGGATTGAGATGATCAAATTTAAAATGTTCAAACACCCCGAACATCTTGGCATCCAACGGATATTTAGGCACACCGTAATGGTGGTATAAACCGGCTTGTGCTGCCCAGCAAATGTAGAGCGTCGAAGTTACATGCGTTTTAGCCCAATCAAAGATTTTCGTAATCTCGGGCCAGTAATTTACCTCTTCAAATTCCATAAGCTCTACAGGAGCACCGGTGATAATCATGCCATCATAATTACTTTCACTGATTTCATCAAATGTTTTATAGAAAGTCATCAAATGTTCAATGGGCGTATTCTTAGACGTATGGCTTTCCATGTGAAGGAAATCTATTTCTATCTGAAGCGGAGAATTGGACAGTAAACGAATCAGATCCGTTTCAGTCGTAATCTTTATAGGCATCAAGTTCAGAATCACAATCTTCAACGGACGGATTTCCTGACTCGAAGCACGTTCCGAATCCATAACAAAGATGTTTTCTTCCCGAAGAACATCAACAGCCGGCAATGTGAAAGGTATATTTAATGGCATTGTTTCTTAATATAAGATGATTTCCAACTCTAAAAAAGAATTAAAAATCATGTTTACAAATAATACATACTTACATTCAGTCCCCACTTGGAAATTTAGGGATTTCTTTAATAATATTTCTTGTAGATTTTCCAATAGGCGGCGCTTCCCACAAAATCTGTCAGAAAATCATTGAGTTCGCTCAATAGTTTAGGCGATTTGATATGAACAGCCCAAGCCTGCCGTTGTTCAAAACTAATGGGCAAAGACACATCGACATTTGGATATTTCATTTTTATCTTTTGTACAAACTGTTCATCGCAGATCGTATATTTAATTTTACCCAACGACACCAGTTGAACCATCCGTTCCGGGCTTTCGGCCCTCATCTCCTGAATATTGATCGGGTTTGCTATTTCATCAGAAAGATGCTCGATCCTTATTTTAAATGGCGAATTCTCCGGTATACAGATTGTCTTATTAGCCAAATCATCTATCTTTTTTACCTCTGCAGATTTTGCCGAGTCTATCCTCTGTACCAGAAACTGCCGCGAAGTAAAAAATGGATTTGTAAACAGTACATCGCTTTTCCATTCGGTAGTTACAGGCATAAAACTGGCAAGAATATCATAATCGCCGCTTTTAAGCCCATTCACACAGGTTTTCATATCGTTTTGTTCCGAAATTACCAATTCAAGTCCTAAGGTATCGGCAAATGCTTTTACAATCTCGTATTGAAATCCATACACACTATCATTTTTCATAGAAAACCCGATACTGCTACTGTCAGTAACTACCGAAAGCCTGCCTGAATCAAGAATTCCCGGCAAATCATGCGCTTTGCTTTTTTCGTGATGTACAAACACCAGTACTCCCACTAAAAGTGCAACAATGGCTAGTCCAACTCCTATTTGTATTTTTCTTATCATGTATTGACCTTCAGGCTACGAAAAGTGGTTGAAATCTTTCTTACAAAATCAATTATAAAAATTCCAGGAGATTCCGATCTTAGTAATCGACGGATCAATTGGGTAATTAGGCATAGAAAAGTAAGCATCTTTTGCAAACTTCTGATTAATATGATAATATTCAAAGAAGAAGCGAGTTCTTTTCAAATGAAAATTCACATAAGCATTCACTACTGGATAGTTCCCTATTTTTACATTAGACTGGTTATAAAACTGACCTGTGGCTGGCATATAAGAAGGAGCATAATACGACGTGTGATACCGCACACTGGCTCCAAGCTGAATGCTCAATACATGAAAATAAATATCATGGTAATACAAGTTATGGTAAAGTGCAAAATCCGGAAGTGGCAAAATTCCTTGCTGCGAACTCAACTGATACACCACATTATTTTCCAACGTGAACTTCCCTACACGGAAATCCTGTTTAAAATTGGCTGACAAAACCTGAATATTACCGGAATACTGGGCAGGTTTAGCCTCCGAATTAAAGTAAATATACCGGGTAATATTCTCGACACCAACGTTCAGGGAGAATAAACGCGTAGGAATAGAAAAAGTTCCTCCAACATGAGTCCGATAAATACTTCCAAAATCATTATTCCATATAAAATGGTTCGATTGGTAATTTTGCAAGAAATAAGATGGCTTATCACTACGCACAAAACCATTGGCAACAAGCACCACACTATCTTTCCAAAGTTTGAAAAATCCACCGACATTTCCTTCCAATCTAAAGTTTCCGGCTTTATACCCAAGAAAACCAACTTCACCCAGCACATTATACTTAAACAACCGGCCACGTTGTTTCGACAAAATTCCTCCTATTTTGGTCGAGGATTTAGACATATGGTTGACCAGCGAATCGGTATTAAACGTGTAATTCTGAATCTCATTTTCAATAAATGCTTTCAATCCAAACTGCAACCATTTATTAAACTCCTCTTCCATACTCACAGAAAGAGTATTGGTCACGGTTGATAAAGCTGAAGTATCGTTGGTAAAAGCAGTGGGCAGATAGGTGTTATTATAAAATGGTTTACCAACTACATTGTTTTCGTAATACCTCTTTCGCGCATCATCATATTTAAACGTGTGTCCAAAACGGGTAACAGGAACATAATCCATCCGCACTGAATCTTCGTTAATCCTAACTGGGCGCTCAATACCCACACTATACTGGTGATTAAAGAAAATCTGACTCTGCTTATAATTTGAATATCCCACAATTCTGGTTTTAAAATCCTTGGTGGCCACCGTTGTAGAAGATGTAATATCTGTGCTATCGGCGAGCCCTCCATTCTCATAATTACTCAAATTATTAGTAGACACAACACCAATTGCCGTGTAATGTTTTCCTTGATAACTGCCAAACAACGAGCCAGAGAAACGCTTAACAGATTGATTGTCATACTCCCCTATTGCATAAATATAATCGAGCGTGGTTCCAAAGTTCAGTTTCTTATTAGCGTTTGCCGTAAATAAAAATTTTATGTGATCCTCAGCTCTATAAGTTGTTCCACCTGTATTATAATCCAAATTACTATAAGGTGTTTTTGTATTATAAAATGTGGTATGATCAACATCCATCAAATAAGGATAATACGAATTGGTAAAAATAAAATCTTTATTTGCCGGACGGTCAAAGTATATTTTTGATTGAATAGGTGAACCTAAATTTCCATTATACGAATTGGCAATACTAAACCGATCGATCGGATTGGAAATTTGATAGTTTAAATGCATAGTATCCACCGGAATACTGTCAACTGTAGCTAACTGGTCTGTTATACGCCAGTTTTTCACGAATCGATAGTTTGCAGGTGTCTGTCCAAAAACAAAGCAAACAACAAATAAAAACAGAACAAATATAATTTTCTTTTTCACCGAAAAAACATTAATTTTTTAAACAAAACCCATTTCCAATCCCTCATTATAAGGCACTTTTGGTGCGAGCGCAAAGATACAAAAATATATTGGCGAAGCCGAATGCACTACGTTATAAAATCAAAAACCAAACTATCGCCAATACACAAAAATTATCAATTCGTAGCTGCCACTGAAACCAGATTATTGTCTAACTGTGTAAATGAGTCAATCTCTTGATATGAAACTTACATAAGTTCTCTTGAAAACAAATACATGTTTGCGTAGCTTACGCAAGTCCTCCGAAAATAAAATCACCCTTGCGCAGCTTACGCAACCTCCCTTGAAAATAAAATCGCCCTTGCGTAGCTTACGCAACCTCCCCCGAAAACTAAATCACCTTTGCGTAGCTTACGCAACCTCCCTTGAAAACTGAATCGCCCTTGCGTAGCTTACGCAAGCTCCCCGTAAAATCAAAGCATGTTTGCGTAGCTTACGCAAGCTACTTTCTAAATCACTTTTATTAAAAATATCAGTCATTATCCTTGCCATAGTCTAATAGTAAAGTCAGTAGCCTTTCTATTTCCATAAAAATCTGCGAAGAATTGTCCGTCAAGCAGAAGTTGGAAAGTCAGCAAATTCTGTCATTACAGAATCGTCAAGTCGAGTCAAGGAACGGACAGTTCGTTAAATATTTTCTCTTCATAGTAGCCATGTCTTTTTTTCTACTATGGCAGCTAACAAATTAATATCATTTTCAGAAGAATAAATCCATCCTTAAAAACAACCACTACAAATATTTGAATATTTATAAATAAAATCGTCCAAAATGTTTGATTATAAGAAATAAAAACTCTAAACTTGTAGCACTATTTGAATTAAAGCTATAGATTTATAAATCAATCATTTTTATCAAATTTAATCAATATCACTTCAAATTATGGAGATCAGTTTCACTTTTTCCAGATAAAACAAGACAAATAATAAGCTAACAAACAACAAATTAAAAACATTACATTTTAAAATAATACAATATGAATATTGAAAAGTTGATGCAATCGCTTGAGGCGAAACACCCTGGCGAAACTGAGTACTTACAGGCGGTAAGAGAAGTGTTGAGTACGATTGAAGAAGTTTACAACGATCATCCAGAATTTGAGAGTGCTAAAATTGCAGAGCGTTTGGTTGAGCCTGATCGTATATTTACCTTCAAAGTACCTTGGGTTGATGACAGAGGAGAAGTTCAGGTCAATTTAGGCTATCGTATTCAGTTCAATAATGCTATCGGACCTTACAAAGGTGGTTTACGGTTTCACCCATCGGTAAATCTTTCAATTCTTAAGTTCTTAGGTTTCGAGCAAATCTTTAAAAATGCGCTGACAACTTTGCCTATGGGCGGTGCTAAGGGCGGTTCCGACTTTAATCCCAAAGGAAAATCAGATGCTGAAGTAATGCGTTTTTGCCAGGCATTTATGGTTGAACTCTGGCGATATATTGGTCCTGAAACAGATGTTCCAGCCGGTGATATCGGTGTAGGTGGGCGCGAAATAGGCTACCTGTATGGCATGTATCGAAAACTTGCACGTGAAAATACAGGAGTTTTGACTGGGAAAAACTTGGAATTTGGAGGCTCGCTTATCCGGCCCGAAGCAACTGGTTTCGGCGGTTTATACTTTGTAAAACAAATGTTGGAAACAGCAGGAATGGACATTAAAGGAAAAACAATCGCTATTTCAGGCTTTGGAAACGTAGCTTGGGGGGCTGCTTTAAAAGCCACCGAATTAGGAGCTAAAGTTGTTTCTATTTCCGGACCGGATGGATATATTTATGATGAAAAAGGAATTTCGGGTGAGAAAATCGATTATTTGTTGGAACTTCGGGCCACATGCAATGATGTAGTTGCTCCATATGCCGAAAAATTCGGAGCCAAATTTGTACCCGATCGTCGTCCATGGGAATTAAAAGTAGATATCGCTCTTCCTTGTGCCACTCAAAACGAACTTAACGAAGAAGATGCACGGCTTTTAATTGACAATGGGGTAATTTGTGTAGGCGAAATATCAAATATGGGTTGTACACCCGAAGCAATCGAATTATTCTTAACCAGCAAAATCATGTATGGTCCGGGAAAAGCTGTAAATGCTGGCGGAGTGGCAACTTCTGGTCTTGAGATGTCTCAAAATGCTATGCATCTAACCTGGAATGCCGAGGAAGTTGATGCCCGCTTGCACCAAATTATGAGCGAAATTCATGCTCAATGTGTAAAAAATGGTCGTGAAGCCGATGGCTATATTAATTATATGAAAGGAGCCAATGTTGCTGGATTCTTAAAAGTGGCTAAGTCAATGCTCGCTCAAGGAGTACTCTGATTTGTAAACCACCGTAAGCACGTATTAATAAATTCAAAAGAGAAAGTTCCGAGTTTCAAACTCTGGCTTTCTCTTATTTTTTATACTTGCAACTCGACTCTATTTAGCTTACCTTTGCACTTCAACAAATTTTATTCTTAGTAAATCTTTAATTATCAAAAACAGAATTATGCTAAACCTACTCAACCAACACCGCAGCATTCGCAAATACACCGACCAGCCAATAGATTCAAAGCTACTTAACCAATTACTTGAAGCCGCATGTAGAACTTCCAATACTGGAAACATGCAAGCCTACAGCATTGTTGTTACTACCGATTCAGCCATTAAACAACAACTGGCTCCAACTCATTTTAATCAACCCATGACGACACAAGCTCCGGTTGTATTGACGTTTTGCGCCGATTTTAATCGGTTTTCCAAATGGTGTGAACAACGTCAGGCCAAGCCTGGTTATGATAATTTTCAATCGTTTATGGCAACCGCTATTGATACGTTGCTTGCTGCACAAACATTTTGTATTGCTGCCGAAAGTGCTGGGTTGGGAATCTGTTATTTGGGAACAACAACTTATAATGCCGGCGAGATTATCAACATCTTAAAATTGCCTAAACTGGTTGTTCCGATCACAACCATAACACTAGGCTATCCTGCCGATATGCCGGAACAAACAGATCGTCTACCGATGGACGCTGTGGTTCATTATGAAACTTACTCCGATTTCACTCCTGCCACCATCGACCAGCTTTATGCAGAAAAAGAAAACAGTGAATTCTATAAACAATTTGTTGCCGAAAATAACAAAGAAACATTAGCGCAAGTATTTACTGATATCCGTTATTCTAAAAAAAATAATGAATTTTTCTCAGATAAATTCCTACAAGTATTGAAAGACCAAGGATTTCTGAAATAAATATCGTAACTCTTATTTACAGAAAAAGCGGTTAATTCAGAATTGAATTGACCGCTTTTTCTGTATTTGTAAATTGTTTTAGATGGCTTTAAAACTCATGTCTAAACTTTTCACAGAATGAGTCAAAGCACCTACAGAGATAAAATCCACCCCACATTCGGCATATTCTTTCAAAGTGTCAAATGTAATACCTCCCGACGATTCTGTTTCATATTTTCCAGCAATAATTTCGACAGCTTTGCGGGTATTGTCGGGGGTAAAGTTATCTAACATAATGCGATGTACACCACCAACAGCCATCACCTGAGCTAACTCATCCAAGTTACGTACTTCTATTTCTATTTTCAAATCTTTACCCGTTTCTTTAAGGTAATCGTGTGCACGAAGAATTGCTTTATCAATTCCACCTGCAAAGTCCACATGGTTGTCTTTTAGCAAGATCATATCATATAATCCAATACGATGATTCACACCACCTCCAATCTTTACAGCTTCCTTTTCTAACAATCTAAGTCCTGGAGTCGTTTTGCGTGTATCAAGCACACGGGTTTTTGTTCCTTCCAATGCTTTTACATATTCCCTGGTTCGCGTCGCTACGCCACTCATTCGCTGTACAATGTTCAACATCAAGCGTTCTGTCTGCAAAAGAGACTGTATTTTACCCTCTACAACAAAAGCTACATCACCAGCTTTTACTTCTGCACCATCATTGATAAGAACCGTCATTTTTAACTCAGGATCGAAAGCCTTAAAGATTTCCCGAGCGACTTCAACACCCGCTAAAACCCCATTTTCTTTAATTATTACCTGAGATTTTCCGATTGCTGAGGCCGGTATGCAAGAAAGTGTTGTATGGTCGCCATCACCAATATCTTCGGCAAACCACAATGAAATAAGTTGTTCGAAATCGTTAGTCATTTGAGGGTTCAATTCTGAGTTGTTGAATTTCATTTTTACGGGTTAATACATATACGCGGAAACTGCCCGTAGAAGTTTTGAGAATCCCAATAGCAAAGCTTGCAGCATCTTTGTTCCCTTTATGTAAAAGTTGAAATGAGTTAACCGGATTTTTTCTAAAGAAGTCTGCAACAATTCCGGCAGCTTGTTGTTTACTAAAAACATCATTTTTATTATCAATAACAAGCTCTACATTAGCATTTAAATGGGCAGATAGCTGACTTGCATCACCATCATTAAGTGCTGAAATTATATCCGAAGAAACTTCTGAGTTCTGTGCTTCAATAAGTGGAATTGCGCAAAATAAACAAGTACAAAGAAGAAATAATTTAATTGTTTTCATCTTTAAAATAATTTATACGAAAAACATTTTTAATTCAATTGATTTCTCGTTAAAAAATGCCATATTTGCATTGGATTATGAAATCTTACTGCAAAAGTACATTAATTAATTCGTTGCAGCCAAATAATCCGGCTGATTTTTATATTGTACAAATAACACGCCAAAAACACACAACTAGCTAAATAAATGAAAATTACATTCTTGACAGTTGGGAAAACAATTAATTCGAACCTTATCAAACTTCAGGATGAATATCAAAATCGCCTGAAGTATTACATCCCGTTCGAGACAGTGGTTATACCTGAATTGAAAAATACTAAAAATCTATCAATCAACGAACAAAAAGAGAAAGAAGCTGATTTAATATTAAAAAATTTTGAAACGACCGATGAAATAATCTTGTTGGACGAAAAAGGAAAGCAGTTCACATCTGTGGGATTTTCAGAATTTATTTCAAAAAAAATGCTGGCTTCACACAAACGCATGATTTTTGTTGTAGGTGGACCATATGGTTTTTCGGAAAGAGTTTACCAACGAGCCAATGGCAAAATTTCGCTTTCATCCATGACCTTTTCACATCAAATGATTCGATTAATTTTCACAGAGCAACTCTATAGAGCCATGACAATATTGAAAGGCGAACCCTATCATCATGAATAAAGACATTTATTAATTTAATAGAACCGATTCAAGCTAAATGGATATAATCCACCGAAAATCATTTAATTCACTCTTGGTTATAGCTTTAATATTAAGCATTTCCATCGGCTTAGTGTGTGATTTCTTTTATCAACATTCTCCGAAGCATCCGATAAATATTAAAAATTTCCAGACTGAATTGACAAGAAAAGAAGATTTGGCAGTAAAAACACTGGATAAGGTAAAAGAAATTGTTGCTAGAAAATCTGTTGATTCGTTAATTCATTATCCATTTGATAATCCAAACATTACTTATTATGTATTCAACAAAACCGGACTGGTTTTCTGGTCTGATAATCATCTGGATGTAAACAATATAGCATTTACCGACACCTCTAGCTGGCATTACATCCAACTTCCTAACGCTCACTGTGTAAGTAGGTTTATGAGTTTCGGATCAACAAGGCTGCTAGCACTGATTACTATAAAAAACAATTATCCATATGAAAATCAAGAGCTGTCAAACAATTTTGCCAATGGATTCAAAATGGATAAGCAAGTGCAAATCGTTGCCGGAAAAAGTAGCGACAAGCAGGCTATTTTTTGTTCTCATAACAACTATTTGTTCACCCTGGCCGAACCCAAAGCACCGATCTATAATGAAAGATGGGCTCAAATTGGACTAGTTGCTTATTCTTTGTCATTCCTCATCTTCTTCATTATATACGTTCGCATACCCTATTTCAAAAAGAGAAAGATTCTTACCCTAAAGGAATTCTCTTATTTAGCCCTATTTGTAGGAGTTGTAATTGGACTTGGTTTATACTTCAACTATCCACGATCTCTGTTTTGGAACAAACTATTTACGCCTTTTCAATATGCATCAAATCCAATTCTGGCATCAATCAGCCACCTGACGGTCGTTACCGGATATTTTATCTCAACTATATATTTATTTTATTTTCAGACATATATAAACTCAATTAAATCTAAAAGCGGCCATATCATTCTTCAATTGATCTTCGCTTTATATTTCGTATTAGTTTATAATATTCTGAGCGGACTTATTCATCATTCCAGTATTCAATTAAACATTCTTAGCTTCAAAAATATATCCGGAATAACATTTTGGGTTCATTTTCTGATCTTGCTCTGGGGAATCGGTTTGGTTTTATTGTTTTTTAAGTCGCACAACTGGTATAAAACCAAACATCTATTAAAACAAGCTGTATATATCGACTTGGCCATCTCTCTATTACTTTTTCTAATATATTCAATTGCTGCACCAGAAAATTCAATTCGGATATCCATTTCATTTATTGCACTTTGGCTAGTTTTCTATTTACCTTACGTTTTCAAAAAAAGTCAAGACAATTATTTATACATCGCATCCTGGACTTTTGTATTTACAACATTTTTGGTTGGGAACTCACTAATTATAGATAGCCACAAAAAAAATGACAAATATAAAGTATTGGCACAGAATATTTTAATAAACGGAAATACCGAGAATGACCGAATGGCCGATATTTTATTGGAAGAACTGGATTTTAAAATTAGAAATGACAGAAAAATAGGCCGATTAATTTCAAAGAAAGACTCTTTAAATGCCGCTAATGAATACTTAAATAAAAAATATCTTCGCGGTTTTTGGAATAAGTACGACATGCGGTTGAATACTGCCAACATACATTCAAATTTATATAACGAATACAACCAGTTTATTACTAACTCTGGCACCAAATTAAAACACACACACTTCTACAGTGTTCCGGCCAACGAGAACAACATGTCTTATATTGGCCAATTTCAACTGAATTCCAATCGAACAGACTCACTTTTCTTTTTCATGGAATTCTATCCTCGGAAAAACTTCAAGAGTTACAGTTTTCCAAATTTGCTTATTGCTTCAACACCTGATATTCAAACTCGATTGAACATTGGTATTGCCAAATATGAACATAACCGATTAGTATATTCATCGGGTAAATTTGAATATTCTCTGGATAACAATTGGATTCCAAAGAGTAAGTCGGATTTTTTTAGGATTGATTATAAAGGCTATACACATTATATTTATTGCTCCAGTAAAAATAGTTACATTGTTATTACCGAGCTTCAACCTCATGATTTGATTGATTATCTGCTCTATTTTATTTACACATTTCTTTCGTTTTTCTCAATTTGCTGGATTTTTGTATGGGCATTTTTACATCTGAGACGAAATGGAAATTATCGACTTGGTTTAACTACAAAATTTCAATACGCCTTTATTGCTCTGCTGATTCTTAGTTTCGTTGGGATATTCTATGTATCAGTAAACTTTATTGAAAAAAAATATCAGGACGAACAAATAGCAAATCTTGAAAATAAAAAGAGTTATATACAAAAAGCGCTTCAAGATATTTATTATTGGAATCAGGATTTAAACGTACTTAATACACAAGCATTAAATTTCGATTTACAAGATCTGTCATATATTTATCATACCGACATTCATGTGTATGACAATAAAGGAGTTTTAATTGGCAGTTCGCAACCGCTGATTTTCAATAAAAATCTGATAAGCAACCGAATAGCCACGAAACCATTTTTCGGCTTAACATCCAATATCAATCAATACGAACACATCGGGAAGCTTAATTATTTAACCGGCTACACAGACTTTGTCAATGGAGACTATCTGCAAATTGGTTATATTGCAGTTCCACAATTTTTTAGCCAGGACGAAATAAGAACCGAAATTGAAAGTTTTCTGACAGTTATCATTCACATCTACCTTATTATTATTGTACTTGCTATTATTTTGAGTCTTTTCATTGGGAAACAACTTTCGGCACCACTCAACATACTGGAAACAAAATTAAAAGAAATGAGACTCGGTCGTAGGAATGAAAAGATTGACTATAAAATGAATGACGAAGTCGGTCAATTGGTTACTCAGTATAACCGGACCGTAGACGAATTAGAAAGAAGTGCGCGATTGCTTGCTAAATCGGAACGTGAATCGGCTTGGAAATCAATGGCACGACAAGTGGCCCACGAAATAAACAATCCACTGACGCCAATGAAACTCACCATTCAGCAACTCCAGCGAACAAAAAAAATGAACGATGAGCGCTTCGACGATTATTTTGAAAAATCAAGCATCATGTTGATTGAACAAATTGATAATCTGTCCCGTATTGCCGGTACATTTTCAAATTTTGCCCGAATGCCGGAAGCAAATTTTGAACGGGTGGATATTGCCGCGAAAATTTATTCTGTTGTTCAACTATTTGCCAACAACAACGAACACATTGAGATTTATTATGAAGGAGTTGAAAACGGCGTTTTCGTTTATGCCGACCCGGAACAATTGGTTCAGGTTTTCAATAATCTGATTAAGAACGCCATCCAAGCCATTCCGACGGAACGAAATGGTGAAATCCGGGTTGTATTGGTTCAACAATATGGGCAGATTATTATCACGGTGAGTGATAATGGATCTGGAATTGAACCTGAAATTCATGATAAATTATTTGTTCCAAACTTCACCACTAAAAACACCGGAATGGGTTTAGGATTAGCTATCGCTAAAAATATCATTGAACTTTCGGGTGGTACAATCACCTTTGACACCCAGCTGGACAAAGGAACTACTTTTAAACTAACTTTACCTGAAGACAATCCAAACTTGTAATGGACAGGTTAATCTCAAAATTCAAGGTATAAGAAAGTCTGTCACTTGATCTTTAACCTCCACTTAAAATAGCCTGACTTTAAAATTTCCTTAATGTCAGTTGAACTTTATAAGCTCTCCTGCGTTAAATGAATAATCGTTCATTTTAGAAAGGGCTATGAGAGTTAAAGACGACGAAAAAGCAAATAGAATTTATCAGGCAGCCATAAAAATTATAAACCAGGAAGGATTTCAGGGTAGCTCCATGTGCAAAATAGCCAGTGAAGCAGCTGTATCACCAGCAACAATCTACCTTTACTTTGAAAATAAAGATGATATGATTAAAAAGCTATTTATTCAACTCAAGTTGAAAATGGGTAAATCATATTTCGGTTCCGAATCCGAGTTGTCACCATCCAAAGGAACATTTAGAACTATCTGGTTAAATCATTATCAATATGTTATTGACAATATTGACGAATATCATTTCTTGGAAAACTTCTCCAATTCACCCTTAATTGAACACATTGAGAAAGAACACAACGTGGATTATTGTCCCGCATTCGAATCGCTTTTTGATCAATCAAAGGCAGTAAAGTTGATACAACCACTGCATAACGACATAATCTACAGTCTGCTCTTTGCACCAATCAGCCTGTTGGTAAAAAAAACAAAATCATCCGGAATAGCTTTATCGACAAATGAATTGATTCAAATTTTCGAAGCATCCTGGAGAGCCGTAAGCCTATAAATAAAATAATTTTCAATCATAACTGAACAATCATTCATTTATAACTGTTAGATAGAGAAACAAATAATCCATTAAAAGAAATTTTATGAACTTAATAGACAAACTTAACTGGCGATATGCCACCAAAAGAATGAACGGAACAAAGGTTCCTCAGGAAAAAGTAGACAGAATTCTGGAAGCTGTTCGTTTGGCTCCAACATCCTTCGGGTTACAACCATTTAAAGTTATAGTTGTAGAAAATGCCGAATTACGTGAGAAAATTTTCAATGAGGCCTGCCCGCAACCACAAATAAAAGAAGGATCGCATGTTCTGGTTTTTGCAGCCAATAAAAAAGTAACTGCCGAACAGGTTGATGATTATATGAACAGGATAGCTTCGACGAGAGGAATTCCGGTTGAAACCCTGAAGGATTTCCGGGCTGCATTTGATGGAATTGTGGCCGGAACAGCCGAACAAAACTTTGTGTGGACAGCCCGTCAGGCCTACCTGGCTTTTGGAGTAGGCGTTGTTGCTGCAGCAAACGAAGAGGTTGATGCGACTCCAATGGAAGGATTCAACCCAGAAGCATTAGATAAAGTGTTAGGATTAGCCGAACAAAATTTAGGCTCTACTACTATTCTGACTCTTGGCTACCGTGACGAAGCAAATGATTATTTGGCAAAAGCTCTGAAAGTACGAAAAAGCAAAAACTCATTATTTGATTTAAACTAATCAATCAATATTTCAACTTCTGTTTTGCTAATATTTCAAAATCAGAATAAAGCGGTTGAATATCGGAAAGTTAATTCAACCGCTTTATTCATTAGCAAACAGAATGCTACACAATAACCAATTACAAAAAACATTCATATAAAATAATGGAATTATTAGATGCATTCAAATGGCGTTACGCCACAAAAAAATTCGATTCGACAAAAAAAGTAGATCAGGAACTCGTTGATAAAATTGTAGAAGCTGCATGGATTGCACCAACTTCCTCGGGACTTCAACCTTTCGAGGTATTTGTTATTGCCAATCAGGAATTGAAAAACCAGATTGTTCCACTTGCTTTTGATCAGCAAATCGTGGCCGATTGCTCCCACTTATTAGTCTTTGCAGCGTGGGATAATTACACAGCCGAACGTATTGACAAAATATACGCATACACAACTACAGGAAGGGAACAACCGGCAGACAGATATAATGCTTACACCGACAGGTTGAAAGCTATGTATCTCAATAGGCCCGAAGAAGTGAATTTTGCCCATACAGCCCGTCAGGCTTATATCGCTTTTGGCTTTGCCATAGCAGAAGCAGCCAGCCTAAAAGTAGATGCAACGCCAATGGAAGGATTCATAAACGAGGAAGTTGACAAACTGCTTAATTTAAAAGAAAAGGGACTGAAGAGCGTTACGCTGTTGCCTATCGGTTATCGCGATGAAGAGAACGATTGGTTGGTTAACCTGAAGAAAGTCCGTCATCCGAAAGAAAAATTTGTTACTGAGATAGCTTAATAAGTAATTTTGGTTTTATAAGGCAAGAAACCTCAAAGCAATTTAATGTTGCTTTGAGGTTTCTTTTTGTAATTAGTTATTAATTAGCTTTGTCCTATACAAATACGGTTGTCATAATGCACGGTCATTGAATCGATTAATTTCACTTGAATATAATTAAAAGGTGTATTTTCTATCCAGCGCTGTAAACATTTATCGGTCAGCCGCGTTAGGAATATAATTTGCGTACTATTCATTTCTAAACCAATAAAAACAATGAAGACTAAATTAAAAATTATACTCCTAATCACAATTACTATGGCTTCAATCAATTCCAGTTTTGGCGAAAAGCCGACTACTATACCTAAAATAAAGGAAGAAAATATCAGCTATTCTATTGGCAATGAAACTTTCAAAGGATTGGTGGCTTATGACGAAAATATCAAAGGGAAACGCCCGGCCATATTGATTGTACACGAATGGTGGGGACTTACCGATTACCCCAAAATGAGAGCCCGCCAACTGGCAAAACTTGGTTACATAGCTTTTGCAGTTGATATGTTTGGCAATGGAAAAATTGCAACAAACCCTACAGAAGCCCAAGCGTTGACCGGACCTTTTTATTCAAACCCTGAATTGTCAAAGTCGCGATTGGATGCTGCGCTAAGCAAGATTAAAGAATACAAGCAAACAGATCCGGCTCGCATCTCTGCCATTGGATATTGTTTCGGAGGTTCTGTGGTACTGAATTCAGCAAAATTGGGGGCCGACCTGAAAGGTGTGGTCAGCTTTCACGGCGGGCTAAAAGGTGTACCTGCGGATAAAAGCTTGCTAAAAGCCAAAATTCTGGTTTGCCACGGCGGCAGTGATAAATTTGTATCCGAAAATGATATAGCTACATTCAAATATCAACTCGACTCGATCGGAGCTGACTACAAATTCGTGGTTTACCCCAATGCCGTTCATGCATTTTCAAATCCGGCAGCCACAGAATTGGGCAAGAAGTTCAATATGGGCATAGCCTATAATCAAAAAGCCGATGTAGACTCATGGAACGATATGAAAGCATTTTTGAAGTCATTAAAGTAATGGCATTAATCGATCAGAAAACGAACACACATAATAAACGGTAACTATTGAATGACATTTTTCATTTGTATAAATAATTGATATGATAGAGACAAAGCCCTGTTTTTGTTTCTATCGTTTTGCTATTCAAAATAGATTCCGTACTTTTGCAGCGTAAAAAATGTGGAGAGATTTGGACTGCTTGCAACCACAGAAAAAAATGCTAAATCGCAACCTCTTTTCTGCCCTTTCAAAGTCCTCAAACTATCCCTGCCACATTGTCTACATTCAATCAGAATTGTAAATTATAAATCATTTTTATTAATAGATTATGGGATATTTATTTTCATCCGAATCGGTTTCTGAAGGTCATCCTGACAAAGTAGCCGATCAAATTTCAGATGCTGTCCTGGATAACTTCTTAGCTCAGGATAAAGAATCAAAAGTAGCTTGCGAAACCCTCGTTACAACCGGACAAGTAGTATTAGCCGGCGAAGTAAAATCAACTGCATATGTCAATGTACAAGAAGTAGCCCGCAAGGTTATCAACCGCATTGGTTATACCAAAAGCGAATATAAATTCGACGGTGATTCATGTGGTATTTTCTCAGCCATCCATGAACAATCAGGCGATATCAACCGGGGTGTGGAACGCGAAGACCCGATGAACCAGGGTGCCGGCGACCAGGGCATGATGTTCGGTTATGCCAGCAACGAAACGAAAAACCTGATGCCAATTGCATTGGATTTATCGCACGCGCTGGTGGAAGAACTGGCAGCGATCCGTCGCGAAGGAAAATTCATGACTTACCTCCGCCCCGATTCAAAATCGCAGGTAACCATTGAATACGACGATAACAACCAACCGGTGAAAGTTCACACCGTAGTTGTTTCTACTCAACACGATGATTTTATTCAACCAACATTGGATAAAACCCAGGAACATGCCGATGAACAAATGCTGGCTATTATCCGTGAGGATGTGAAAAACATTTTGATTCCACGCGTAAAAGCATTGGATGTTCAGTTCGCTCAATTATTCAAAGATGAATTCGTATTACACGTAAACCCAACCGGAAAATTCGTAATCGGCGGACCTCACGGTGATACCGGTTTGACCGGACGTAAAATCATTGTAGATACTTACGGTGGAAAAGGCGCCCACGGTGGTGGTGCATTCTCGGGTAAAGATCCTTCCAAGGTAGACCGCTCGGCAGCTTATGCAGCCCGCCATATTGCTAAAAACATTGTGGCAGCCGGATTGGCTAACGAAGTATTGGTGCAGGTGGCTTACGCTATCGGGGTGGCTAAACCGATGAATCTTTATATCAACACTTACGGAACTGCGCAGGTAAAACTGAGCGATGGTGAAATTGCTACGAAGATTGAAAAACTGTTCGACATGCGCCCAAAAGCCATTGAAGAACGGTTGAAACTGCGTTTCCCTATTTACGAGGAAACCGCTTCGTATGGCCACGTAGGACGTACGCCAGTAAAAGTTACCAAAAGCTTTAAAGACGGAAACGGAAAAGAGTTTACCGAAACAGTAGAACTGTTTACCTGGGAAAAAACAGATAAGGTTGGTGATATTAAAGCTGAGTTTGGATTGTAGGCAGTTACAAGTATTTAGTTACGAGTTACAAGTTACGAGTTACAAGTATTTTTTTTATAAAAGAAAGCCCGGTTTACAAAGCGTAAACCGGGCTTTTTCGTATCTGCACAACAATCCGGACAAATCGTTCGTTTAAATACAATAATGCAACGACCATGGATAAACCTCCGGTTATTCTTTTTGATGGAATCTGTAATTTGTGTTGCGGGTGGGTACAGTTTCTTATACGGCGAGATAAAAAAGCACTATTCAGATTTGCATCTATCCAGTCGGAAGCCGGAAAACGCCTGCTCGCTTCTGCAGGATTGAACCCTGCCCAAGCAGAAACCATTGTTTATGTACGGAACAAGGAGGTATATATCGAATCGGCAGCCGTACTGGAAATATTGAACGATTTGGGTGGTATGTGGCGTATATCCAAGGTTTTTAAATTGATTCCCAAAGTTGTACGCAACAAGATATACCGGTTTATTGCCCAAAGGCGTTACCGGGTATTTGGGAAGCGCTCTGCCTGCCTGACACCTTCAGTTGAAAATGAAAAAAGATTCTTGTTGTAAAATGACAAAACTTATACAAAATTCCATCTTTTACAGTAACTTTGCGCGAAAATTAGAATAATCAATAAGTGACAATAAATAATGAGCAGGCTTAAAATCATTAGTGAATTTAGTATGAAATGGTGGCGGAAATTTTTGATTTATCTTCCTATAATATTGGAATTTATAAAGACCTGGTTTAGGAAATTCATCGACTGGCGCAAAGTCCGGCTGGCCCGGTTTCACGGGCTGGTTTGGTATCGTAAAATTGCCAATGTGATTGTCACTACCATCGTATTGTTTTTTCTTTATCTTTTTATTGTTGATATCAACTTTTTGTGGTTGTTTGGCAAATCGCCCAGCATGAAAAGTATCAGTAATCCGAGTCAGAACGTAGCATCGGTTATTTACACGGCCGATGGCAAAGTATTGGGCAAATATTTCCGTGAAAACAGGACTCCGGTGGTGTACGATGAAATCTCGCCCAAGCTGATCAAGACATTGATTTCGACCGAAGACGAACGTTTCTACAAACATTTCGGCATTGACTTTAAAGGGGTTTTTGCCGCCATGAAAGACATGACCAAAGGCAAAAGCCGTGGTGCCAGTACCATTACGCAGCAGTTGGTAAAAAACATGTACAAAACCCGCAACCAATATTCTACCGGATTGTTCGGGTACATTCCCGGGGTGAAGCTGATTATCAGCAAAACCAAGGAATGGACTACTGCCGTTAAGATTGAAATGTTTTTCAGCAAAAAGGAAATTCTCACCAAATACCTCAATACGGTTGACTTCGGCAGCAATGCTTACGGCATTCATACGGCAGCCAAGACATTCTTCAACACCACTCCGGCCAAACTGAATTATGAGCAGTCGGCCACGTTGGTAGGGTTGCTGAAAGCCACGACTTCCTATAGCCCCATTGCACACCCGAAACGGTCGATGGAGCGCCGCAACGTGGTGCTGGATAATCTGGTGAAACAAAAAGTAATCACCCGGCACGAATGTGATTCACTGAAAGAAATTCCAATCCGGCTGAACTACAGTGTGGAACAATCGTATGATGGCGATGCGCTTCACTTCCGCGCTTACCTGGAAAAATACCTGCAAGCCTGGGAAGAAGAAAACGGTTATGACATCTATTCCGATGGATTGAAGATTTATGTGACCATCGATTCGCGCATGCAGAAATATGCCGAAGAGGCGTTGTACAAACAAATGCGCAACATCCAGCGGAAATTCGATGACCACTGGCGGGGACAAAACCCCTGGCAAGATGAAAACCACAAAGAGATTGTCAACTTTGTGGAAGACATAGCCCGCAAAACCAAAGTATATGCATCGTTATCGGCCAAATATAAAAACCATCCCGATTCGATTACCTACTTCCTGAACAAACCGCACCGCACCAAGGTGTTCGATTACGAGAACGGGGAAAAGGAAATGGAACTGAGCGTAATGGACTCAATCCGCTACATGAACCGCTTTATGCACAGTAGTTTTGTGGCTATGGAGCCCGAAACCGGAAATGTAAAAGCCTGGGTGGGCGATATTGATTTCAAATTCTGGCAATACGACAAGGTGGCGCAATCGAAACGCCAGCCGGGGTCTACATTTAAACTTTTCGTTTACACGGCTGCTATGATGCACGGCATGTCGCCTTGCGATATGATGACCGACAAACCCGTTACCTGGCAATATAAGGAAGGCAGCAATAACAAAGAATGGAGTCCGCGCAATGCAAACGGGTATTGCCTGGGATATCCTGTTTCGTTGAAAAATGCGTTTGCACAATCGATCAACACCATTGCCGTGCAGGTGGCACAACAGGTCGGAATATCTGAGATCATTAAGTACGCCCACTTGCTGGGAATCCAGACTCCGCTGGAAGATAAACCATCTACTTGCCTGGGCTCGTCGGACGTTTCGTTGCTGGAAATGGTGAACTCATTTGGTACGGTGGTGAACGAAGGAAATTACCACGAACCAATCATGGTTTCGCGCATTGAAGATAAAGACGGCAACGTGATATACGAAAAGAAAACGGTACAAAAACGTGTCATCCCGTATGAAACCGCCTGGCTGATGACCGAAATGCTGAAAGGCGGTATGACCGAACCCGGCGGAACTTCGCAAGCATTGTGGAGCTGGGATTTGTTCCATTACAATACCGACTTTGGTGGAAAAACCGGAACTTCGTCCAACCACTCGGATGCGTGGTATATCGGGGTTACACCGAAACTGATTGGTGGTGCCTGGGTGGGCGGCGAGCACCGCAGCGTACACTTCCGCACCGGCGAACTCGGACAGGGAAGCCGCACCGCGTTGCCTATCTTTGCCATGTTTATGGAAAAAGTATTGAAAGACGAAAGCCTGAAACGCTACCGGGGCAAGTTCCCAACCAAGCCGAAAGAACCGATCTCGCGCAACTACTCGTGCCACACCTACCTGAGACCCGACACCACAGCGGTTGATTCTTCGGAACAGAATCTGGATATGCCCGAAGACATGCCGATGCCGGACGAAACGAACATGAACGAATAGAACACGTATTTATTTAAACGGAAAGAGACACGATTTGATCGTGTCTCTTTTTTTGTTACATCATCTTTACCATCAATATTCAGCGGACTGCTCGTTCCGCCGGATATTGGGCGAGTTGGAACTCACCCATCCCAAGCGCAAGCGCAAGCGCTGACCCACCCCATTTCAGGTCCGCCATATTGTTATTCATTACAGGATATGAAATACACCTGAAAAATAAAAGACGAATAACAGCTGAAGTAAAATTAAGTTAGGAGTTCACAAATGCATGAAACCCCCACCAACACTAGGGTTATACAATTTTACGAAAGTAATTTTAAAAAGAATCCACCTAACATTACTAATTATTCAGATTAACTTATTATATTTGTGCGCAAATGATCTTTGAAACTCCCAAAACCGATCCGCTTATTCACAAAAGGAACAAGTTCCGGGAAGTTTCCGGGGAAGTACGACTTGAAAACAACTGCAACATTTGCGTTGAAGGTCCCGAAAATTTCTGTAGCATAAATTGACCAGAGAAAATGCTTCAGAAAATTTCTGCAGGATAAACCGGACCGGATTTATGTTAGAGAAATTTTCTAAAGCATTTTCTGCTGAAGTTTTGCCCTGCAGAAATTTTCAAAACCATTTTCCTTCGAGGTTTTGCCTTGTAGAAATTTTCAAAATCATTTTTCCCTGAAGTTTTGCCCTGCAGAAATTTTCTGAAGCATTTTCCCTCGAAGTTTTGTCCTGCGGAAAATTTTGCTGAAATAAAACAAGGGATTGGAATAACAATTACACTTTCATAATACAAATCTTAAAAAAATTACAAAAATGGAAAATCATTCTTTCTCGCCACTTTACGTGGCAAAGTTACCCGTGAAAGCCCTTTATGCGCTCAACAAATCGACTATTGAACTGTCCAGGCCGGTTATAATCCAGATAGGGCCGGTTGCCGGAGCCGGGTTAAATTATCTCGATTCCATCAACCAACAACTGGCGGTGCCACTCAACAACAGTAGTAAAAGTAGTTTTACTAAGGAAGTTCAGAAGCTTGACGCAGAGCGTGATACCGATATAAAGGAGATCAAGCGGGTAACGGCATCGTTTCTGAAAAGCAGTAACCCCGAAAAGAAATCGGCTGCATCGGTATTACAGCTTTTTCTGGCGCCGTTCTGGAATGTGGATGACATGCCACAGGATATTGAAACAGGAAATGTGGACGATATGATTGCAAAATACAATGCGCGCCCCGATCTCATGGCAGCTGCCCGGATAATTGATGTGGATAGTCTGTTTTTATCGGTAGCCGACAAAAACAGAGCTTTCGACCTTAAATGGAAAAGCCGTAATGCAGAATACTCTGAGCGTCCTGAGTCGGCCACTTCGCTAAAACCTATTGTTGTGGCAGCCTATATTCAGTATTGCACGGCTATAGAGCAAATGATGAAGTTTACACCAAACGATACCGTCACAGCTCTCTTCAACCAAATGGACGAACTTCGCAAAAGCTACCGTTCGCAGGAAGGTGGAAAAGATACCCCCGCCGCACCGGATGCTACCGAAAATAAATAATCCCATTTTTCCCCTGCTGCGAGGAGTGGCGGGGGAAAATTGTATCAGGTGCAAAATATTGGAATATAATTTGGATAGATTGAGATAAACGATATTCCAATGGTGCGATTTGGTCATATATTCCGGTGCGCTGCACCTCCGGTTTGTAGGTTGCCGATTTTGCTACAAATATTATGGTGCGCTGCACCTGATTACGGAAGATTATTCCCTGATATTGAAAACAATCAACAACATGCACAAGCAAAAGTGCAGAGCACCCGGGTATTTGTAGAAGCAAACGACAAATAACAATAAAGGTGCAGCGCACCGTCAATCTTTGTAGCCAATAGAACATAATGATCCAAAGGTGCAGAGCACCGAAATATAATCCGGATGGATTTGGATAAATGATATTCCGTTGGTACGATTTGGTCATATATTCCGGTGCCCTGCACCTCAGGTTTGTAGGTTGCCGATCTTGCTACAAAGATTATAGTGCGCTGCACCTGATTACGGAAAATTATTCCCTGATATTGAAAACAATCAACAACATGCACAAGCAAAAGTGCAGAGCACCCAGATATTTGTAGGAGCAAATAATGAATAACAATAAAGGTGCAGCGCACCGTCAATCTTTGTAGCCAATAGAACATAATGCACCAAAGGTGCAGAGCACCGAAATATAATCCGGATGGATTTGGATAAATGATATTCCGTTGGTGAGATTTGGTCATATATTCCGGTGCCCTGCACCTCAGGTTTGTAGGTTGCCGATTTTGCTACAAAGATTATGGTGCGCTGCACCTGATTACGGAAAATTATTCCCTGATATTGAAAACAATCAACAACATGCACAAGCAAAAGTGCAGAGCACCCAGATTTTTATAGAAGCAAATAATGAATAACAATAAAGGTGCAGAGCACCGTCAATCTTTGTAGCCAATAGAACATAATGATCAAAGGTGCAGAGCACCGAAATATATATTCGTCACTATAAAATGATTAATCATGGCAAATACCTATACCCAATGCTATGTTCATCTGGTTTTTTCGCCTAAAAACCGTGAAGCATTAATAAATAAAGCATGGAAAGATGAACTTGAGAAATATATAACAGGTATCATTCAAAATCGAAAACATAAATTGTTAGCAATTGGGGCAATGCCCGACCATATTCATATTCTGATAGGTTATAATTTAAATGAACTAATTCCTGATTTAGTTGAAGAAATAAAGACATCAACCAATGTATGGATTAAAGAAAAACGATTATCTAAATTTAAATTTGAGTGGCAACATGGTTATGGAGCATTTACACATTCGAGAATGCAAATAGACACTGTTGTGAACTATATCCTCACACAAGAGCAGCATCATAAAAAGAAGTCATTTAAAGAAGAATATCTTGAGATATTGACGAAAAATGGAGTTGAATATAAGGAAGAATACTTATTTGATTTTTTTCAAAATATAGACTGACGATATTCCGGTGCGCTGTACCTTAGGTTTGTGGGTTACTGATTTTTGCTACAAAGATTATGGTGCGCTGCACCTTCGATTTATGATATATATATGCATTGATATAAATATAACGATGCTCTACACTTAATTCTGCTACATTATTCCAAGATATTGGCTGCAAAATCAATAATGGACATAAACAAAGGTGCAGCGCACCATAATCTTTGTAGCTAACAGAATAAAATAATTCAAAGGTGCAGCGCACCGAAATATAATCCGGATAGATTGAAATAAAACCATATTCCAATATTCTGACTTGTTTAGATATTCCGGTGCGCTGCACCTCAGGTTTATTGGTTGCTGATTCTTGCTACAAAGATTGACGGTGCTCTGCACCTTCGATTTGTGATATATATGCAGTGGTATAAATATAGCGATGACCCACACTTAATTCTGCTACATTATTTCAAGATATTGGCTGCAAAATCAATAACGGACATAAACAAAGGTGCAGCGCACCATAATCTTTGTAGCTAACAGAATAAAATGTTCCAAAGGTGCAGCGCACCGGAATATAATACGGCGTAGCCAAATATTATGCATCTCATTTTTGTGTTCTAAAACCAAAACAAACACCGGCTAAACCTCAACGTAGAAGTTTAGCCGGTGTTTTATTTATCCTGCTGCACGGTTACATATCCCACTGCTCGCAGGTAGCCATCAGGTCGTCGAAGGTTTTTACCTTCGATTTGGCCTGTACTTCTGCAATCTGGGCTTCTACGGCGGCATCGTAGGTTTCTTCTTCCACGTCGCGGATCACACCCATGGCAATCGGCATATCGGGACCTTCCATCATGGCCAGTTTCATATGCAGGGTAGTATCCTGGCACGTTGTATCGTGAACCAACACATCGCTTTCGGTCACGCCACCTTCGCCAATGGTCACCACCTTCAGGTTGAAACCGTCGAGCACCAATCCTTTGTTGCGGTCTTTTCCGAATATCATCGGTTTGCCATGTTCTAACACGATAGTGCGGTCGGCACGGTTTTCCTTTTGAGCCAACCTGCCGTGGGCACCGTCGTTGAAAATAACGCAGTTCACCAGGCATTCCACCACCGAAGTGCCTTTGTGCCTGGCAGCTGCAGTCATACATAGTTGGGCTGTTTTCAAATCCACATCCAGCAAGCGGGCAAAGAAAGTTCCGCGTGCACCAAATGTTAGTTCGGCAGGACGAAAAGGGCGCTCCACAGTTCCGAAAGGTGATGATTTAGTCACAAAACCTTTTTTGGTAGTAGGTGAATACTGTCCTTTAGTCAATCCGTAAATCTGGTTATTGAACAGCAATACGTTTAAATCCACGTTGCGGCGCACGCTGTGGATAAAATGATTTCCACCAATGGCCAGGCAGTCGCCGTCGCCGGTTATTTGCCACACGGTGAGTTCGGGATTAGCCACTTTTACACCCGTTGCCACTGCCGCTCCACGACCGTGAATGGTGTGAAAGCCATAGCTACTGGTATAATAAGGCAAACGTGACGAGCAACCGATACCCGAAATGACGGCTGTGTTATGAGGGGCAACACCCAAGTCGGCCATTACTTTCTGTAATGAGTTCAACACTGCGTGATCGCCACAGCCGGGGCACCAGCGCACGTACTGGTCGCTTTTAAAGTCTTTGGCTGTATATTGTAATGTTTTTGTTGTTTCCATAATTTGAAAATAGTTTTTTTATTTCAGTTCAACCCCTCCGGGGTTGTTGTATGAGGAGTATCTGAGATCCCCCGGTTTCGCAAGCTTCACCGGGGGTTATTCATATTCAACCCCTCCGGGGTAAAAGATTATATTGAAAATATATCACGAAGCATACCCTGATCCCCTTTAGGGGATTTAGGGGTGGTTTTCGAGGTCTTTACATCAACTCGCTAAAATCCGCTTCCAACTCAGCCACGGTAAAAGGTTGTCCCTGCACTTTGTTGTATTGAAGGAATTCCACTCCCGGCACTTTCGAACGCAGGAAAGTAGCAAATTGTCCGCTGTTCAGTTCGCATACCACCACTCTCTTGTATCGTTGAATGACGTCTATCGTATTTTTTGGTAGCGGATTGATATAGTTGAAGTGAGCTAACGCTATTTTCTTTCCATCCTTGTTCATATTCATTACCGCACTCATCAGGTGTCCGTGCGTTCCACCCCAGCCAATCACCAGCATGTCTGCAGTTTCATCACCTTCTACTTTCAGTTCGGGCAAGAAATTACTCACATACTCCACTTTTGCCTGGCGGGCATTCACCATTTTCTCGTGGTTCAATGGTTCGGTGGCTATACATCCGGTTTCGTAATCTTTTTCCAGTCCACCGTTGCGGTGTCCGAATCCTTCCATGCCCGGCACGCTCCAATAACGCGCTTTCGATACTTCGTCGCGTGCCGTTACTTTACAACCTTCCATACCCGGTTTCACATAGTTGGGTGTTATCGCAGGAAGCTCAGCCAACTTGGGCAGTTTCCACAGCGAGGTTCCGTTACCGATAAATGCATCGGTCAAAAGGATAACCGGAGTCATGTGTTCCAGGGCAATCTTACTGGCCATGTAGGCGTAGTGGAAACAGTCGTCGGGAGTTCCAGCCGCCAGTACCACCACAGGGCTTTCGCCATTCCGTCCGTAGAGAGCTTGCAACAGGTCGGTTTGTTCGGTCTTAGTCGGCATACCGGTTGAAGGGCCACCACGCATCACATCGATAATCACCAAAGGCAATTCGGCCATCACAGCCAGTCCGATAGCCTCCGATTTCAGCGCCAATCCGGGGCCTGAGGTATTGGTTACCGCTAAACTTCCGGCAAAGGCAGCACCAATGGAAGTAGTAATACCTGCAATTTCATCTTCAGCCTGAACCACTTTCACGCCCATGTCCTTGCGGGCAGTAAGTTCGTGCATAATGTCGGTGGCTGGTGTAATAGGGTAACTTCCGAGGAACAGTTGCAGTCCGGCTTTTTGCGCAGCAGCAATCAGTCCCCAGGCAGTAGCTTTATTACCGCTAATGCTGGTATATTTTCCTTTCGGAGTTTCGTGCGATTTGTCTATCACGTAAGTTGAAATAGTCAGGTGCAAATTGTTGCCGTAGTTGAATCCGTCTGTCAATACTTTCACGTTCGCCTGAAGCAAGGTTGGCTTTTTGCCAAACTTATTGGTCAGGAAATGAATGGCCTGATCGATGGGGCGGTTGAATAACCAGCAAATTAATCCCAACGCAAACATATTCTTGCTGCGTAATACGGTTTTGTTATCAAACCCGAAACCTTCCAGGCTGCTTTGCGTGAGCGACGACAGCGGAGCAGGAATCAATTGAATGGTTTCCGAAATACCCAATTCTTCAAACGGATTTTCGGTGGTAAATGCCGCCTTCTCGAAGTCCGATTTTTCAAACGAATCGGCATCGTAAATAATCACACCCCCTTTTTTAATGGCTTTCGCGTTTACCTTCAGCGCTGCTGGGTTCATTGCCACCAACACATCGGCATCATCGCCCGGTGTGTAGATTTTGCCCGATCCTAAATGCACCTGAAATCCGGATACACCACCCAGTGTTCCCTGTGGGGCGCGTATCTCGGAAGGAAAATCGGGAAAAGTAGAGATTTCGTTTCCTAAAATGGCCGAAAGATTGGAAAATAATGTTCCGGTAAGTTGCATCCCATCGCCCGAGTCGCCCGAGAAACGGACTACCACATTGTCCAATTCGGTTGTTTTCATTTTGTCCATGATTTTTGATAAATAATTATGTTGTTTTTAAATACAGTTGTTCTGAAAAAAGCATAGAAAGGGCTGATAGCCTAAAATACATTAAGCTACTCCATTACTTTTGCGGTCTATAATTATGATTGATTTAATTTGGCGCTGCCCATTATAGTTGCCGGAGCCAAATTATTTACGTGAGGTTCATTTTCGTACCGTTACGGTTGATTTATCTTTTCCAACACCGGTTATCACCAGCGATTTCCAGTGTTTTGGTAGAATTGTTTTATGTTGGATAATGCCTTTGGGTGTAATATCAAGTCCTCCAAAACCCATCAACACGGCTTGCAACACACCGCCTGCTCCGGTGAGGAAATACGGATTATCACCGCCTTTCGTTTCTGCAATTACCCGAAAAGGTGGAAGCAGATTGGGACGATAAGCATCTTCGAAGAAATGATAGGCTTTATCAGCATTGCCTAGCCGTGTATAAAGGAGTGAGAAAATAGCCTGTGTCATAGCAGGCGTTCCTTTTTCGGGAACACGCACTTCGTAATAATTCAGGTCTTTCCTGATTTGCGCCGTGTCTTTGATAACCAGAAGCGGATAAGCCAGCAGATTGACATCCGCTTGTTTAATATTCTCTCCATTGTAAGTGGCATGTTCACGTGTTACCTCATTCGCCAGTTTACTGAAAACAAGTTTATCAGCTACTGTTTTCCATTCGGGTTTCGGAGCTTGCTTCAATACAGCTGCTGCCACAACTGCATTGCGCAAGTTCACCTGAGCCGATGCATTCGTAAACGCATCATTATCCACGTTTTCGGCCCACTCGTCGGAAGCCACTACATTTTTAATTTCATATTCACCTTTTTCATTTCGCTCAGCACGGCTCACCCAAAAGTCAGCCGTTTCGGAAATAATCGGCCAGCCTTTTTCGCGCAACCACTCCACATCCTGCGTTACGCAGTAATACTGCCAGGCTGCCAATGCCACACAAGCCGATATATGATGTTCGAACGGTCCGGCCAACGCCCAAACAGGCGTCTCCTCCACCCCACTGTCGGCACTTTCCCACGGAAACATAGCGCCTTTGTAACCATGTGCATAAGCATTATCGCGCGCTGCCTGCAAGCGGTTAAACCGATATTCTACCATCGAGCGGGCTAGCTCGGGATGCAACACCGCCAACACCGGGAACATCCACGTATCAGCATCCCAAAATACATGTCCATTATATCCCAACCCCGACAAGCCCATAGGCGAAACCGACAAGCCGGAGCCGGAGCTCGTGAACGAATAAAGATGATACAACATACTGTGAACGTCCTGCTGTGCTTGTTTATCGCCATCAATCTGAATATCGCTACCCCAGAGCTTATCCCAAGCCGACTGGTGCATTTTCATCAACCTGTCCACGCCTTCTAACCGGGCAAAAATAGTCAGCCGTTCAGCTTCATTATACGGATCGGCTGAATGTACCGACGAAAGTGTAGTCCCAACCAACGAGAAATGGTATGTTTCACCTGCTTTCACCGATTTTGTAAACTTCATTTGGTGCAGGTTGTTGTCGGGCATTTCGTGAATCACATTGGGTTCTTCACCGCGTTTTTCGGTAAAAACAAAGGAAGTGGTAGCACAGACAGACAGCTTTCCGGTAGGGCTTTTAGCCTGCGAAGTCATAAGCTGAATGCCTATATGTCTCCGGTTTATTTCATTGAACGTAAATTTAGAATCGCGTAATGCATCCGGAGTTTCCATTACATTTACGGCTGTAAGAGTCAGAGGTTTCTTTGCAATTACTTCTACGTTGGCCAGAACACAATAAGGTAAATGACGTAATGCACTATAACTGTATTTCACGGTTGCCTGATCGGCTACATCGAAAGAGCTGATAAACGTTGCCTTTTGCATATCCAGCTCCTGATGAAAGTTAGAAACCGATTCACCTGTTACCAACCTACCATTTATATAAAGTTTCAGATTCAGCAAATTGAATCCTTGTATAAAATTACTCACCCGCCCCCGGCCATATTGATCGTAAAGTCCGGAGAGAATGACATTTTTCACTTTAAGCGGTTCCGGCGACGAAACAACACCAATCATTCCATTGGCTACCGAAATACCGTAATAATTTTGAGAATTGATACTATCTGCTGTAATGACCCATGGGTTTTGCGCAGATAATTGCTGGACGCATAACAAACATCCAAGTGTAAATACGAATAAAATCTTTTTCATGCCCACAAAACGACAGCCTAACCTGCCCAAAATACCTTAGTTTTATTGTAGAAAAACGGAAATTAAAATAACTCCATTGGAAAAACGATAATTAAAACAAATCACTTAAGTCAACGGCTAAATCTAATTAATCAATTCTGTAACCATTATCATTTCAACCAACAGAGTTATTTTCTCAATAAAAAACACAAATTAAAAACACAATCTAATAAACACCTTATTCAATAACCTTAAAAATACCATACGTAACTGCATCTGCTTTTATTTGCAGTTTATTATTCACCTGTGTTAGCGAAGCTCTGTCCACCAAAACCGGTTTAAATTCTTTTACTGTTCCTGAAAAGGGACAATCTACTTGTACGCTTTTGCCTGCCGGATTAATCACAATGATAAATCGTTCCCCATTAGCACTACGCTCGTATACAAGCGGATATTTATTTGTTTCAGCGTACAAAAAGCGAATAGCACCACGCGTACCTAAAGCAGTATACTGCTTTCGCAACTGCAATAAGTAACGATTAAAGTGAAGCAGTGACGACGGGTTTGCCATCTCCGATTCTACATTTGGGCGATAGGCTGATGAATCAATCGGTAAATAGAATTTATTCAGGTCGGCTGTCGAGAATCCGGCCTTTGGAGAACTATCCCATTGCATAGGAGTGCGCGAGCCGGCACGGTTACCTTTAGTCAACTGGCTGCCTTCTTTGTTTGGTAAACCCGGAATGAACTTCATCCCAATTTCGTCGCCATAATAAAAAAGTGGAACTCCGGGAATAGTCATCAGAAATGCCGTCACAGTCCTCAACTGCGCCTCAGTGTTTCTCGTGCCGCAATTGGGACGCTGAAAATCATGATTAGCTGTAGGTACGCACACATAACCACTGTCACCAACATTCTTAAGTTGTTCCAGATAATAATCCACAAACGTTGTAGGGGTTCCGTTTCCTTCAACATTAAAATAACAAGTATCGTGTCGATACGTACCTTCTTGGTTGAAAAACATGGAGCTGTAACCATCATTTCCCAAATGAATAATAAAGTCCATCATAAATCCGGCTTTAATAGCACGTGCGGGATTGCCCCATTCTGCAATCAAAATTCCTTCCGGAAACAAGTGTTGAAAATGCGTACGGATTTCAGCCCAAAGTTTATTCGTTTCCACCCGGTCCGGATCATTTTTAATCAACGATGGTGCCATATCTACCCGGAAACCATCGCACCCCATCGTCATCCAAAAATCCATGATCTTCATCAATTCCTTGCGGGTCTTTTGGGGTCCTTCGGCAGTCACGGGCAATTGCCAAGGTTGAGCCGGATCTGGTTTACCAAAACCATAGTTCAACGCAGGTTGGCAATCGAAGAAGTTTTTCCGATAAGTTCCATTACGTTCAAACTTGCCAGCCACATGTCTTTCGGGTTTCACCGTCGAATCATTGGTCCAGATATACCGGTCTGAAAGTTCATTGCGTGTTGCAGATTGCGAAGCCTTAAACCAGGGATGATCAATGGAGGTATGACCTGCCACCAAATCCAGACAAACTCTCATCTTACGCTTGTGAGCTTCTTTAAACAATCGTTTCAGATCGGCATTTTTTCCATAACGTTTTGCAACTCGATAAAAATCAGTCACATCATATCCTGCGTCCTGATAAGACGATTCAAAGCATGGGTTCAACCAGATGGCATCAATTCCCAACCATTTGAGGTAATCAAGTTTGGAGATAATACCGTTGATATCGCCAATTCCATCTCCGTCAGTGTCTTTAAAACTTTGCGGATAAATCTGGTAAAATGCGGCTGTTTTAAGCCATTCAGGTGCCGGTTTGAAACGTTGAGCCGAAGCAATCAACGAGAAAAATGCAGCAAATAGAAGAAATGTTTTTTTCATTGGAGTTGATCAATAATACGCACGAAGCATTGAATAAGATAAGAGAGTGGTTGCTCTCTTATCTTATTTGATAAACTAATGGTCAATTTCTCGACCGATAATAGGAAGTGTTAATATCCGGGGTTTTGAGTCAATTGGTTATTTGACTCTAATGCTACCTGAGGAATTGGCAACAAAATTCTGTGATAGTCCGTTTCATTCGTTTTTTGATAACGGTCGGTACAGTATTTACCAAAACGAACCAAGTCGTTGCGACGGCAATTGTCCCAATAAAATTCGTAACCACGTTCATTCAGTATTTTATCCAATGTAAGATCAGACTGGGCATAAACAGCTACATTTCTTTTTGCACGAAGCGTATTAATGTCAGTCAGTGCACCCGCAACATCACCTTTGCGGAATTTTGCTTCAGCTCTCATTAAATAAATATCGGCCAAACGATAGTATTGAAAGTCATTGTCGCTACCACCGGGATTTACCGTTGTTGGATTTGGAGCATATTTCACAACACGGACACCTTGTTCTTCCAATGAATTGGCAATACTGAAATCTGTTGTGAAAATCAACGGACGTCCTCCATCTTTTGTTTTAAGGGCAACTCCGGCCGGACTATATTGTTGACCAATCAAAAAACCGAGATTAAATCCGGTCTGGCTTTTCAAACGATTATCGCTAAAGCGAGGGTCAGTCTGGTCCCAGGTTGCAACGAATGTTGGAGTAGTACAACAGCCATTCCACAAACTGGTATATTTACCAAATGTCTGGTTATAATCCAACGTCATGTTTACCCATGGAATACCGCCAATACCTGTAGTTGTATCATAAATAATAGGCAAAATGGTTTCTGTTTGGTCTGAATAAGCAGCATTATCTGCCATATAAAGTTTCCAGAAATCGTCAGCCAGAATATATTTACCTGAATTTATAATATTGTCGCAAAGCGAGATTACTTCATCCCATTTGCCGGTACCGTCAGTAAAGTTAGGGGCAGTTCCGGTATAAACCTGGTAATTAAGATAGACTTTAGCTAACAATGTTTGCGCTGCTGCTTTGGTTACACGTCCGTAAGGAACTTCACCTTTCAATTTCAGCACCGGAATTACTTCATTCAAATCACTAATGATACGAGCCACGGTCTGAGAACGATTCAGGATGGTAGGATTCTGAAAATAATCTGTCTCCGACGATTCACGGAAAGGCATCTGACCAAAACAGTCATTGAGCAAATACATGGACAAGGCACGAATAAATTTGACTTCGGCAGTATATTCCTTGATTTCATCCGTCTGAGTCATCTTTGCCATATTCTGCAACGCTATGTTACACTTCGTAAAACCAATCAGGTAACTATTCCAGGTATTTTTAATGTAACCGTTTGTAGGGGTATAGTCGTGCGTAAATAAAGTTCGGTAATCGGCACTGTTCCAGTTGGCTCCACGTGTTGGGAAAGCCACTTCATCAGTCACACTTTCTTGCACCAACCAGCCTGCACCCCTACTTTGCAAATCACGTAGAAATGCATACGTTGGAGCAACTAACATACCCACATTATCGGGGTTAGTAACAACGCTGTTTCCATCTTGTTCATCGAGAATTTCTTCTTTCAAATTGGTACACGACACGCTGCCCAAAAGAAGTATTATCAGAAATATATGAAGTTGTTTCATAAGATTTATAATTTTATATGATTAAAATTCAGCATTCACACCAACAGTAAAAACTCTTGCTTTCGGATATGAAGTCCATCCTACACCAATCGAAGGCACACCGTTTGTGTAACGTTGGGCACTTACTTCTGGGTCATACCCACTGTATTTGGTAATGGTGAACAAATTGTTTCCTGATGCATAAACGCGAAGACGGGATAGCCAACTAGCATGTGGCAATTTTACATTGTATCCCACTGTAGCATTCGATAAACGCAGGTAAGAACCACTTTCGATAAAACGGCTTGAATAGTCAAGTACATTGGTCAACGATTCTGTCGATTTTATAGCTGATGCAGTGGTATTCCAACCGCTGGAGAACAAGGTGGACTGGTTCATAATGTTAGCTAAGTTGTTGTAAACATCGTTTCCATATACACCATTAAAATTAAGACTCAAATCAAATCGTTTCCAAGCAACATTGGTAGTAAAATTATACGTGAACTTGGGCAAAGCATGACCGATAACTTCTTTTACAGGTTTACCGCTAGCATCTGTTTTAAATAAACTTTTACCATTGGCATCAAAACCGAGGAATCTATAACCGTAGAAAGTTCCTATAGCTTCATTATTCATGATAAGCTGAGAAGCTGTTCCGGTAATTCCGGGACCACTCGGATAATCAGTAGGGATTGAAGACACATTCATGTTTGAAACGCGATTGCTATACGTTGAGAAGTTTCCACCTACATTCCAGGTAAAGTCCTTTTTTGAAATCAATACGCCATTCAACGAAAGTTCGATACCTTTATTCGAAATTTTCATACCAGGCACGTTTTCCCAAACCTGGGCTGCTGGAGATGGCATAGTGGAAGCAACCTGCAACAGGATATTCGAAGTTGATTTAGAATAAAGGTCAATCGACCCACTCAAACGGCCATTAAAGAAGTCAAAATCAAACCCACCGTTAAACTGGGAAGTTGTTTCCCATTTAAGGTCCGGATTTGGAGTTCTTACCACCGTAATACCAGGAGTTACAGAAGTGCCTCCATCCAACACTGCCCCTGAAGTGGTACCTAAAGAAGCCTGAGATATTTTAGATGGAATTTCCTGATTACCTGTAATACCCCAACCTAAACGCATTTTCAGATTGCTGAATACATTCAATCTTTTGATGAATTCTTCTTCGCTCATACGCCATGCTAAAGCTGTAGAAGGGAAATAACCATATTTATTATTTGATCCGAATTTTGTAGAACCATCAGCACGGAAATTAGCTGTCAGAAGATACTTATCCAATAAGTTGTAATTTAATCTCCCGAAGAACGATTGTAGTTCATTGATAGTTACACCCGAAGTAACTGCTGCTTGATCGCTTTTTTCAGACAAAGCCAAGCTGTTGATATACTCAATATCGCTTGTATAAAAACCTGTTTCAGACAAACCATACGTGTAGATTTTAAAGCGTTGATACGATTGACCAGCCAAAAGACTAACTTTATGATTTGCTGCCGGACTGAAATCGTAAGTCAGGTAATTCTCGATCAAGCTACTTCCTGCTTCAACATTATTAACATCTACGGTTCCACCATCAGAAAGATATGAAAGTTGATAATTCTGATCTACCTTTCGAACAGCTTTTGTTTGGTCAAATGCTACATTCATCTTGTAGTTCAAGCCTTTAAAAAGAGAAAGAGTTCCGGTAACATTTGCCAATAAACGATCAGTCTGTGTATTATCATTTGTCAGTGATATCATTGCCAACGGGTTGCGTACCTGATCACTTACCTGATAAAATGTTCCATCGGCATTATAAACCGGATATGTAGGGTTTGCTTTTAATGCAGATAACAACAAGTCACCTTCCACACCTCCGCTTTGCCCCAGTGGAGCACGTTGATCATTAGTTCGGGCAGCTGTTAGTCCAAATTCCAATAGCAAATGATCTTTAAGTCCTTTCAACGAAGCATTAATTCTACCGGTATATTTTTCCATTCCGGTTTTTTTAATGATACCATCTTCTTTCATGTAACTCAAAGAAGCCCGATAGTTGGAATTTCTATTTCCGGCACCAAATGAAACAGCGTGATTGTGAGTAAATGCCGTACGAAAAATTTGATCTTGCCAATCTGTATTGGATCCTTTATCATCAACAGCAAGCCCTTTAGCTACACGGGCAGCATTATATTCAGAAGCATTAAGAACGGAATATTTAGATGGCAAAGTTGAAAATCCTGCATAGGCAGAATAATTGATTGTCGTCTTTCCTTCTTTACCTTTCTTAGTCGTAACAAGTACCACACCATTTGCTCCACGCGAACCGTAAATTGCAGTTGCAGAAGCATCTTTCAAAACATCAATCGATTCAATATCATCCGGATTTAAGAAATTGAGCGGATTCTTATTTCCAGAATCACCAACACCGGTAATTGCAGCACCTGCAGGTTGGATATCAGTAATGTCTAATGGAATTCCATCAACAACATATAATGGGTCCTGACCGGAACGAATGGAGTTTGCTCCACGGATACGAACAGACACACCGGCACCAGGCTCTCCGCCATTATTAGTCACAGCCACCCCTGACACCCGACCCTGAATCATATCAGTAGGTGAAGTTACAACCCCTTTGTTGAAATCTCTTTCTTTTAATGAAGATACAGCACCGGTTAAATCATTTTTTTTTACTAACCCATAACCAACCACAACAACCTCATCCATCAATTTGGAATCCTCAGCCATTTCAATTCTCAATGACTCTTTGTTTATCCTCACTTCTTGCTGTTTAAATCCGATATAAGAAAGTGCCAGAATAGAATTTAGCGGTGCTTTGATCGAGAATTGTCCATTCTTGTCAGATACAACCACTGCGGAAGTTCCTTTAGAAGAAATAGTAACGCCGGCTAATGGTTGATTATTCAAATCCAGAACAACTCCGTTGACAGTAGTCGAGGCCGAATTATCGATACTGCCGCTTTCCTTTTTTGGATCATTCGAGTTTAAAATTATGATTTGACGGTCACTAATTTTGTAAGTCGCATTAGTTCCAGCCAATACTTTTAGCAAAATCTGGTCAATTGTCTCATCGCTGGCGGTAACGCTGATTTTCTTTTTTGCATCAATTACTTTATCATTAAAAATAAAAATAAATTGGCTTTTGCTTTCAATTTCACGAAAAACATCTTTTATTGTTTTATTCTTTATTGTGAGCGATATACGGGTTTGTTGGCTGTATGGTACAGCCTTTTTTGCCGAAACAGTTCCGGTCAAAAGAAAAATGGAGATTAGAATACTAAAAATTCGTAACGAATGATAGATTCTTCCCTTAACAAGGTATAGAGAATCACTTTTTTTCATATTTTTACAACGATTTTGATAATAATATAAGATTACTTGTTTTAGACTTGTTTTTCAAAGTCACCGCCGGGGAATAGTCTCAATATTTCCCGGCATTTTTATGTATCAATGTTTCATTTCTGCATATTTTTTATTGATTTAAGGTTTGACATCTATTTTAATTGACTTCTTCATGTGTTTATATTGTATTTGACTAATAGTGGCAATTACTTTTAATGCTCCATCTACATCATTATTCAAATCAAGTTTTCCTGTTAAATGTATTTCTGCAAGTGCATTTCGCTCATAATCAAACTGAACGCCATAATAACTACTCAATTTATCAAGCACCGAGCCCAGATTTTCACTATTAAAGGAAAGAATTCCATCTTTCCAGCTAATATATGGAAACACATCAACTTCATTTACTGACTGCAATTGATTTGTCTTGTCGTATGAATAGCGTTGATTTGGAATTATTCTGGTCTCATCACTTCTGGCTCCAGATCTCACTTTGACCGAACCTGTAACCAATACCACCGACTGTTCATTTTTACCCGGATATGCAGAAACGTCAAAGCTGGTACCTAAAACCTGAACATTCATCAATTCTGTTTTCACGATAAATGGACGTTTTTTATTTTTTGAGACTTCCAGAAATGCCTCACCCTGAACATAAATCTCCCGCTGTTTCTGAGCAAATGCGGTTGGGAAAACAACTTTACTCCCGGGGCGAACCGTAATACGCGATCCATCCGCGAAAATCATTGAAGCTCTTTTCCCTTTAGGAACTATCAGTTGGCCAAATTGTTTTTCCGAAAACTCACGTTGATTTAACTTTACATGATCACCCTTTGGCGAACGAAGTGTCATTTCACCACTATCTTCTAAAACCACTTCAGCCCTGTTTGATAAAGTGATCTGCGATTTATCTGGCATCAACAACCTGATTTCCGACACAGAATCAACCGACATTTTCGCTGCAATCGTCTTATAATCTAAATCTCGATTCACTCCAAAGAAAAAATAGGAAGCTAATCCCACAACCAGAAATATGCTAGCAGCAATAGAAGAAATCCTGATCCAATAATGGAGACTCCGGCTAGTATCCGGCCGATGAATTGTTTTCATTTCTATGCTCTCCCACATTTCATCTTTCGATGCTGCACTCAACGTCGGCTCGTTGTTTACAATACCCTGCAAAATATACGCAGCTGCACCCATCTTTTGGGCCCGCTGGGCATCATTTGCCATCAAAGCCGTGAAGAATTCATTTGACTCTTCCGTTGGATTCTTTATCCATCGAATAAAGTCAGCATCTTCCAGCCACTGTTCTATTTCATATTCATTATATGAATTAAAATTTTTCATTCTGCTTACTTAAAAAAACTAATCTTACAACCTTTACTGTGCTAACGGTACATTTAAAACATGTGTACTCAATTTTTCAAAAGAAAATTCAATCAAATGAAATTTTTCTGAACTCACCTCCAATCAACAATAGAGATCACTCATCTTATTGATTAAATTATTATTTAATTAATTACCAAGTAAATGATCAAAGCCAAATTCAGCAATAATTCTTTACGAAGCTTCTCTACTGAGCGATGAATCAGGTTTCTGGCCGATTGATAATTCATTTCTAGTAATGAACTAATTTCTTCCAGCGACATATCCATTGTGTATCTTAAATAAATAGCCTCACGTTGGCGAGCAGTAAGAGCTTGTATGCCTTTCTTTAAACGTGATTTTTGAACAATTCTATCCCAGTCATCCTCTTGGTCTGGCTCCTCGGGATTAGCTATTTCGAATGGTAGAACTGTAGACGATAAGGAGACTGTATCTTTACGGGAATAAAGTGCATCAATTAATTTATTCTTCAATGCACGAAAGAGATAGAGACGTATATTATCTGTTGCACCCAGATTTTGACGATTATGATAGAGTTTTATAAACAATTCCTGAATAGAATCCTTCACCATTTCCTCGTCGGTAATAAATTTAATTCCATATCTGAATAACATTTGAACGTGCGCATTAAAAATTTCGGAAAAAGCCTTCTCATTGCCATTTCTAAAACTCTCCCACAACTCATAATCCTCGCTAATGCTATTTATTACTTTCCGTTCAGACATGCTACTGTTATTACCAAATCATCAAATGATCTTCTACTGACATATATATTTTACATACAAAAACTTATTCTGAAATGCTTATCCGGTAGTGAATAGATTGCAAACAAATAATCTATTAACATACTTTTCATTTACAACGCCCAAAAGTTTATTTATGTACTCAAATTTATGAATAAATTAAACGGTGTGTGGTTAAAAGCACTGATATTTAACCTATAAATATCCTGAAGCCTTGATTGCAAACAAAAAATGCAGAGCTTACAAATTATGTAACTCTGCATTTCAATATAATTAGCAAAAAAAATTCTAGATAATCAACATTGCATCACCATATACACCGAATTTATAGCCTTCTTTGATCGCAATATCGTAAGCCTTCATGATCAAATCATAATCGCCAAAAGCAGCCGTAAGCATAATCAAGGTAGAATATGGCAAATGGAAGTTCGTGATCATGGCGTTTGCCACAGTAAAATCATAAGGAGGGAAAATGAATTTATTCGTCCAACCATCATAAGGTTTGATTTTACCTTCCGTACCTACCACAGTTTCCAATGCACGCATCACTGTTACCCCTACAGCACAGATGTTTCTATTCTCTGTATGAGCTTTATTTACTTTCTCAACAGTTTCAACGGGAACAGACATTTGTTCGGAGTCCATCTTATGCTTTGTCAAATCTTCCACATCGATTTCACGAAAATTACCCAAGCTCATATGCGAAGTAAGAAAAGTAGATTCAATACCTTTAATTTCCATACGCTTCAACAACTCGCGGCTAAAGTGCATACCGGCAGCAGGCGCCGAAACAGCTCCTTCATTTTTAGCAAAAATAGTTTGGAAACGATCTGCATCATCGGGTTCTACCTCACGGGTTATATTACGCGGAAGCGGGGTTTCGCCCAACGAATAAAGACCTTTTTTGAATTCTTCGTGTGTTCCGTCAAACAAGAAACGTAATGTACGCCCACGTGAAGTAGTATTATCAATCACTTCGGCAACAATAGAATCGTCTTCACCAAAATACAATTTATTTCCGATACGGATTTTACGGGCAGGCTCAACCAACACGTCCCAAAGGCGCATTTCATGGTTTAATTCCCTCAATAAGAAAACTTCAATTTGAGCTCCTGTTTTTTCCTTATTTCCATACAACCGGGCAGGGAAAACCTTGGTGTCGTTGAAAATAAATAAATCGTTTTCGTTAAAGTATTCAAGCACATCTTTAAACGCTCTGTGTTCGATTTCTCCGGTTTTGCGATGCACTACCATTAAACGCGATTCGTCGCGATGTTTTGCCGGATATTGGGCAATAAGCTCTTCCGGTAACTTGAATTTAAACTTTGATAACTTCATATTTTATTGTTTAATTGTTTCTTTTTTAAATACTAATCACAAATATTGCAACCATCAACGGTTACAGTTCTTTGCTCACATCTGGCTGCTGGCTATTCAAAATTTCTTGCTCCACGTGCAAAACCAAATCATCAATTTGCCAACAATCTTCCAATTTCACTTCGCCAATGCGGGTTCTTTCCAATGCTATCAAATGTGCGCCACTTCCTAAAGCCAAGCCAATATCGCGTGCCAATGCACGTATATAAGTTCCTTTGCTGCAAACTACTCTGATCTTAAGAACAGGAAGGGTAAAGTCTAATACTTCAATCTCATCTATAACCAACAACTTTGGTTTTAGTTCAACCTCCTGCCCTTCCCGGGCGTAATCGTAAGCACGCTTACCATCCACTTTTACAGCGGAATAAACAGGCGGAATCTGCCATATCTCACCCATGAAACGTGGAATCACTTCATCAACCAATTTACGGGTAATATGTTCTGTCGGATAGGTTCCGTCAACAGGCAATTCCAGGTCAAACGACGGCGTGGTTGCGCCCAACTCCAACGTTGCAATATATTCTTTGGTTTGGTATTGAAAACTCTCAATAAGTTTTGTCGACTTTCCGGTGCAGATTATCATGACTCCGGTAGCCAACGGATCGAGCGTTCCAGCATGGCCAACCTTCAGCTTTTTCATCTTCAATGTTTTCTGAAGCTTCCAACGCAACTTACTCACCAGATTGAATGACGTCCAGTTTAATGGCTTAGCCACGTACAATACTTCCCCCTTTACAAAATCCATCAAAATATAAATATATTACCACGCATAATTATCATCGCAATGATAATCAGCCCTACAATTATACGATAATACCCAAAAAGGCGGAAACCATGTTTTGTCAGAAACGAAATAAATCCTTTTATCGCCACAATCGCGACAATAAAACCTATAACATTTCCAATAGCTAATATGGATATATTCTGTTTTGTAAGAATCTCAGGTGTTTCTTTGTATGCATCCCACAAACTTTTGGCAAAAGCACCCGCTAAAGTCGGTACCGCAAGAAAGAATGAGAATTCAGCAGCTGCTTTCCGGGTAAGTTTTTGTTGCATACCTCCAATAATAGTTGCTGCACTTCTACTCAGACCGGGTAAAACAACCGCCAGTACCTGGAAAAAACCAATATAAAGTGCATTTTTATTGCTTACTTTTTCTTCCGAGTCTATCTGTGGATTCTTAAACCAATTGTCGACAAAAAGTAACACAATTCCACCGAAAAACATAGTGCAGGCAATAAACAAGGGAGTTCCAATCAGCTGATCAATATGTTTTTTAAACAAAACACCCAAAATAGCTGCAGGAATAAAGGCTATTACCAGCTTAACATATAACTGTAATTTTGTGAAATCAAAAAACTTACGCCAGTAAAGCACTATCACCGAAAGTATAGTTCCGAATTGGATGTTCTCAATAAACAGTTTTGTAAAATCACTTTTTTCAATCCCCATAAAGGCCGACACCAAAGCCATATGACCTGTCGACGATATAGGTAAAAATTCTGTTAGCCCTTCAACAATAGCCAGAATAATCGTTTGAATTAAATTCATGCTTTTTTGTTTTTCGGTTTGTAAAGTATGGCAAAAATGATCGACACAAAACCGAGCAATGATATCATTGGACCAACTGTTATACGGCGAAAGCTAAAAATATCAGGATTAAATTCTTTTACGGTTGAGGAACCCGTCATTAAAACGAAACCCAAAATGATAATTGCAAAACCAATAGCTATCAATATCAAATTGATTTTACCCAGCGTGAAATGTTTGTCGTTTTCCATATTGTTATTTAAATTGAGAAGTTATAAAATGAGAACACTAAATAAAGAACATATCGTTTGAATGCATTTTCAAGTATTTGCCCACAGCTAAATAAGAAGACATGCCAGCCAGCACAACTCCTGCAAGAATCACAATTAAACCTACAATGATAAAATTGATGGTATCTGAGAAAAGTCCGGGAATAGCAAATTGGTATTGTACAAAATAAATGACTCCAATCATCATGACTATCGAAATAAGAGCTGCAATCAATCCGTTAATCATACTGCTTTTCAGGTATGGTTTGCGAATAAACCAAGGGGTAGCACCCACCAGTTTCATGGTATTAATCAGAAAACGATTGGAATACAACGACAGGCGAATGGTATTATTGATCAGTGCCACCGAAACAATTAGTAAAATGGCCGCCAAGCCCAACAGGATCATACTGATTTTTTTTACATTATCATTCACCAGGCTGACCATGTCCTTTTGATAAACCACCCGGTTGATATGCGGAAACGATTTCAACTTCGACTGAACAACTGCAACGCTATCGTTATTGGCATATTGTTCGTGAAGTTTAACTTCTATCGATGCTTTCAATGGGTTATAACCCAAAAAATCCTGAGGATTCTCGCCCAAACTGCTAATATGATCTTTTAACGCTTCAGATTTTGAAATGTATTCAACGGTTTTAGCATACGGTGACGCTTTTAAGTAATCCTCTAACCGGATCACATCAGATTTACCAACTCCATCATCGAGAATAATCGACAAATTAATATTTTCTTTCACATAAGTGCTCATGTCGCGGGCAACTAACAGGAGTAGAAAGACTAATCCGACCAAAAACAAAACCAGCGACATACTGATAGTCGACGTTAAATGGACATTTAAAAATCCAGGTTTATTTACTTTTGTTTTTTGTTTTGTCATTTTAATTCATTGATTATTAAATTTCTAATTTAAGCGTTCAGTGCTGTCTTTTTCGAATTCTTCCACTGAAAAAAGCCAAAACCAATTACACCCAATACCAGCAAAATAGAAGATATAAGTGATACAGTATTACCTATGCTGTACGATTTCGGTTCAAACTTAAACTCAATCTCGTAATTACCTGCTTTAAGTGGCATAGCACGCAACAAGTAATTCGCCCTAACGTAAGGTACAAGTTTACCATTAATATAGGCATTCCAACCTTTTTCATAATAAATTTCAGAGAACACGGCCACCTGGTCAGTCTTTGAGCTAAAACTATATTTCAACTTGTTCGGTTCATAATTCAACAAAGAGATATGAGCAGACGAATCGGCTATGAGTTTTGTAGGCAGTTGGGCTACAAATGATTTGTCAACCACCATTTCTTTTTTAGTATTTATTTCTCCCAACAGTTTCATTTCCTGATTGGCGTCATCAGCTACCCGGATATTATCGACAAACCAGGCGTTTCCATTTGCAAACGGATTGATTAGCGGAGCTGCTTCTTTATTGTAAATGAGGTATTTCATATTCAACATATTCAGAATACCCAACGAATCCAATGTACCCGTAATTTGATCGGTAGTTTTTGCACGGCCAAAACTTGCAAACAACCGGCCCATTTCTTTGGAAAGATGCATATTGATAAGCTCCTGGTAACGGCGCAATTTAGCGGCATGGTATCCGCCAATGTTTTTATGGAAATATGAAGGCGCTGAACTTTGGAAAACATCAACAGTGGCATCCAAAACTCGGAATTGAGACTTATCTTGCAAAATTATCTTATCAGCAGTAGAAGGCTGAACCTGAATCTCGTATTGGCGTGGTTGTTGAAAATTGTCATTATTCAGGTAACGTTTTGCAACCGGCACTAAATCACATAAAATCAAAATAGCAAAAAGAGCATAAGCGAGTTTTTCTTTCAAATAATTTTTAGCGTACAACCAAATTAAACCGGCAGACAGTAGCACAAATACTAAAGAACGGAAAGCGTCTGAACGCAACATAGCTGCACGGTCTAACGGCAATGTTTCTCTCAGGAAAGCATTATTCCCTTGGTATTGGGCATCAGCCACTGCAGTAAAATTTCCTGCCAGCGAAGGAATCAATGCAAATATCAATGCTATTCCACCAACGATAGCAGCACTGGTCAGTACTGGTTTAATGAGCTTTTGTTTATCCGTGTTCTCAGCAAAAACTTCTTTTAAGGCCAAAACAGCCAATAGGGTTATTCCAAAACCGGTTGCCACCAAGGTCATTGAAACTGTCCTGAATTTGTTATAAAGCGGAACATAATTTATAAACAGGTCGGTCAGCCACATAAAGTTTTTGCCCCACGAAAGCATCACTGTCAAGCCGATCATTGGCAACAACCACCATTTAATTCGTTTGTCAACCAAAAATAAGCTTAACACAAATAAAAAACAAATAATAGCTCCGATATAAACCGGACCAGAAGTTCCCGGCTGCGTTCCCCAATAAAGAGGAAATTGATTTTCTTTTAAGATTCTATCTACATCGGGGGCACCTAAACTGGTCAATTTCTTTGCTGTCTCGCTGTCGGAAGTTAATGTACCACCACTGGCACCACCTTTAAAATTAGGAATCAACAAAGTCATTGTTTCATCAATTCCATAACTCCATTGAGTTATATAGTCCTTATTCAAGCCGTGTTGCGAACTTTGAGCATCAACGGTCAAGCCATTGGAATCCCCACGCATAGTCGCCTTACTGTAATCATAAGTAGTCAACAATGCACTTGCATTAAGTCCAATACCAACCGCGGCAGCGGCAAGCAACACACCACATGATTTCAGAAATTTAGAAACCTCCTTTTCTTTGATGCTGTAAACAAATTCAGCAACTGCCAAGAAAAATAAAATAATAACAGTGTAATATAAAATTTGAACATGATTAGCCCTGATTGCAAGCCCAAGAAAAATACTGCTCAATAATCCGCCTAAAAGTAATTTCCGCCTAAAAGTCATAAACATACTACCGATCAACGGTGCCATGTATGCAATAGTTACTGCTTTTGAATTATGCCCGGCAACTATAATTACAAAATTATAAGAGGCAAATGAGAATGCAATAGCTCCAACAATAGCCAGCCATGGATTTACCTTGAAAGCCAACAGTAAAATATAAAAACCTATTAAATACAGCATTAAATAGTAAACTGCATTAGGAAACATCCGAAAGGCATCATCCACAAACTTCATAATGTTGTATGGTTGCGACATCGATATCTGATAAGTTGGCATTCCACCAAACATAGAGTTAGTCCATAGAGCTACATCTTTATGAGTGGAATTGTAATCAACAGACTCTTTAGCCATACCGGCCCAACTTTGCGTATCGTGACCAATTAATTGTTTTCCTTCTATAACAGGAGTGAAATACATGAAAGAAATACAGATAAATAGCAGTAAAGCAGCAATGTGCGGAGTGAATTTAGAAAGAACCGTTTTATTCATGATGATACGCTTGTTTAGCAATAAGCAGTTTTTGGGAAAAATCATACAAAAGTACATCTATTTTTCACAATTAATATCTGTAATGCGGTTAAAAATTATTGAAATAACTAAATGAGAGACCCAAAAGAACTAGAAAGTAACAGTTCTACGATTTTCAATAATCCATATTGGCGAAATTGGCATATTGCTGAAAAAACAGTACTTTTGCCGAACAAAAAGACAGAAAAAGAGTTTCATTGAAATGGATAAATTACAATTACAACATATACGAGCTGATTTTCCAATTCTTACGGAAAAAATATACGGCAAAAGCCTTATTTATTTCGATAATGGCGCCACGACACAAAAACCTCGCTGTGTAATCGAGAAAATGGAGGAAGGATATTATCATCTTAATGCCAACATTCATCGTGGGGTACATTATCTTAGCCAGAAAGCAACTGAAGCACACGAAGCTGCCCGGACTACTGTGGCTGAATTCCTGCACGCAGACAAGCACCAAGAAATTATTTTCACACGTGGAACCACCGAAGCGATCAATTTGGTAGCAACTTCATTTGGAGAAGCTTTTTGTACCTCTGACGACGAAATCATTGTCTCTGTTATGGAGCACCATTCCAATATTGTTCCCTGGCAAATGCTTTGCGAACGGAAAGGATTAAAACTCCGGGTAGTGCCAATGAATGAAAAAGGTGAACTTGATATTGATACATTCAAATCATTGCTAAATGAACGAACGAAAATCATTTCTATAGCTCATGTTTCCAATGTACTTGGCACAATCAACCCTGTAAAAGAGATTATAAGATTGGCTCATGCCCAGAATATCCCGGTTTTAGTAGATGGTGCACAAGCTGTTCCTCACATTCCGGTAAATGTAGTTGATCTTGATGCTGATTTCTACGTTTTTTCTGCACATAAAATCTATGGTCCGACCGGAATAGGTGCACTCTACGGAAAAGAAAAGTGGCTGAATGCCATCCCACCCTATCAGGGAGGCGGTGAAATGATTGCAACCGTCACGTTCGAGAAAACAACTTACAACGAATTGCCATTCAAATTCGAAGCTGGAACACCCGATTATATCGGCTCTACTGCCTTTGCTGAAGCATTACGGTATGTCAACAATATCGGGCTGGAAAAAATAGCCGCTCACGAACATGAATTACTGACCTACGGTACTCAACGGTTACTCGAAATAGAAGGAATGCGAATTATCGGCACTGCCCAAGAGAAAAGTTCCGTAATTTCTTTTGTAGTAGGTAACATTCATCCCTACGACATTGGCATGTTGCTCGACAAACTTGGAATTGCCGTTCGTACCGGACATCATTGCGCCCAACCGTTGATTGATTCGCTCTGTATTCCCGGAACGGTTCGTGCATCGTTTGCTTTCTACAACACGAAAGAAGAAATTGACGCATTTATTGACGCTCTGAAACGTGTGGTAATGATGTTAAGCTAAGTCCCTAACTCATAAAAAGGGAATTAGTATAGATTCAACTGGATTATTCTAAAATCGACAATTAACACTAATTTTTCTTATCCCCTTTAGGGATTAGAGATATATTTATACAAAATGACAATCAACGAATTACAAGACAACATCATAGACGAATTCAGCATGTTTGATGACTGGATGGATAAATACGCTTTGCTTATTGATTTAGGAAATTCACTCGAAGCACTTGACGACAAATATAAAAATCCGCAAAATATCATTGAAGGTTGCCAGAGCCGCGTGTGGCTAAACGCCGAATTAAACAATGGAATTATTACGTATCAGGGCGAGAGCGATGCTGTACTGGTAAAAGGAATTGTATCGTTATTAATTCAGGTTCTTTCAGGTCATACTCCCGATGAAATTCTGAACACCGAGCTTTATTTTATAGACAAAATCGGATTGAAAGAGCATCTTTCCCCTACCCGCTCTAACGGATTGGTTGCCATGGTTAAGCAAATGAGAATGTTTGCGCTGGCATATAAATCAGTAAACAGCAATCAATAAACACTAATCAGTAAAAAAAAGGAAGCCTTATGAAACCACATTGGTTTTATAAGGCTTTAATTATATGCTTCTATATATCAACGAATCATTTGTCTAGTCATTGTCAACATATTCCAGTCTAAAATTTTCTCCATCGAAAACCCCATAAGAGAAAATCCCAACAAAATCACCTAAGATGACTACCCGTTTTTGATTCTTCAGCTGCAAATCGAGCGCAATATGGCGATGACCAAATATCAAGAAATCAACATCATGCGTTTCAACATATTTTTTAGCAAAAACGACCAGAAACTCATCTTGCTCGCCCTGAAATTTATTCTCAATATGCAGAATTTTTTCCCGGTTACGCTTCGACCAGTTATAACCGAATTCCTGTCCGAGCTGTGCAGGAACTAACCGGAATAGCTTTTGGGCTGTACGGCTATGAAAAATCTTCCGGATTATTTTAAATCCCTTATCTTCAACATAAAGTCCATCGCCATGAGCCAAAAAGAACTTCTTACTTCCTAATTGTACGGTATCCGGTTCTTTGTGAACAATTAAACCTACCTCATTTTCGAGATACCCGAACGTCCAAATATCGTGATTGCCTATAAAAAAATGAATCTCAATTCCTGAATCTACAAGTTCAGCCAATTTACCCAGAAAACGCACAAAACCCTTTGGTACAACAGTTTTATATTCGAACCAAAAGTCAAACAAATCTCCCAACAGATAGATAGCAGTAGCATCTGCCTTCACTTTATCCAGCCAGTCAACAAGCTTTTTTTCGTGGGCACGTTTATCTTTTACAAGGAGCGAACCCAGATGGGCATCAGAAAGGAAATAAATCATATCAGTTAGCAGTTAGCAGTCAACAGTTAACAATGAACAAATGACTGTTCACTGATTACTTATCACTGTTATAAAAATCCAAGTTCCAATTGAGCTTCTTCGCTCATCATATTTTTATCCCAGGCAGGCTCAAAAACAATATTTACATCCACATCTGTGACTCCTTCCACACTAGCTACTTTCATACGCACATCTTCCACAATAAAATCTACTGCAGGGCAATTTGGCGCAGTCAGAGTCATATCTATAGTTAAATGTCCATCTTCTGCCAAATCGATTTTATAAATCAATCCCAAATCGTAAATATTTACCGGGATTTCAGGATCGAATACGGTTTTAAGCATTCGAACTATGTTTTCCTCTATTTCCAAAAATTCATTCATATTTTATTTGTTATCTGTAAAAGTATTCTGTTATCAGTTTTAGTTTTGATAAACAAGCCAAAAGAGTAAATAGTTTAATTGAGCTTTACTTCGCTTCTCGCCACCAACTCATCAAATTCAGGAAGCGAAGCTGCCAATTTACCATTTATCACTACTACCGCATTTACTTTGGCCTTAATAGATAGTTTGTTATCCGATTTACGATAGATTACCTGATGAAAAACATAACGCACACCTTCTTTGGTAACATAGAGCTTTGAGATAAAATTATCGCCGGGACGTAAAGGAGTTTTATATGCAATTTCAATGCTCGAAACCATGGCATCAATCCCTTTTTCATGCAGCTCGGCAAAACTAATGTGATTCTCCTCCAGAAATTCGTGACGCGTATGTTCCAAATAATTCTGATACACCGAATTGTTCACAATTCCCTGTATATCACATTCATAATCGCGCACTTTTAATTCTAATTCGTATATATACATTTTATATTCAATTGATAGTTGATCGTTGATATCAACCTGATTATTTCTTCCTGATCAATGTCAAGCCATCCCTCAGAGGCAATATCACCTTCTCAACCCGCACATCAGTTGCTACAAAGTCATTGAAATGCATTATTTCGATAGTTTGCTTATCATTCGGATCAGCAGACTTAAGCACCTTTCCATCCCACAAAGTATTATCTGCAAAAATAAAACCGCCTGACTTCAATTTAGGTAATACAGCTTCGTAATAAGCCAGATACTCACGTTTATCCGCATCTATAAAAACCAGATCGAATGTTTCATTCAGTTTTTCTATTTCAGCCAAGGCATCGCCAATATGCAACTGGATTTTATGCCCGTGTTCCGAACCTGCAAAATTTTGCCGGATAAAATCCTCTAATTCATCATCACATTCAATGGTATGCAAAACACCATCATCAACCAGTGCTTCGGCCAGACATAAAGCGGAATACCCCGTAAATGTACCCAACTCCAAAATACACTTGGGCTGAATCATGTGGCAAAACATGCTTAACACCCGTCCCTGCAAATGACCGGAACACATGCGCGGATTTATCAACTTCACATGAGTCTCCCGGTTTACTTTCGCCAGATAGACCGGTTCAACATCGGAATGTGATAATATATAATCTTCTGTATCCATATTTCAATTGCTATAAATATTTCAACACCGACAGTTGCCCGGGATTGAATATTTCGTTAGCTATTTCTTGTAATTTCTCAGCTGTTACGGCTTCAATTCGTTGTTTCACTGTCTCCAGGTCATCAATTTTTCCGTACCGGAGAAAGCTTTTACCCAAACTTAACGCAAAGTTCTCTTTTTGTTCGGTAGAGATGGCCATCTGCCCCATTAACTGGAGTTTGTATTTCTTCAATGTATTCTCTGATAATGGCTGTTCGCGAAGTTTTTGTAATTCGGCATAAACAAGCTGTTCGCAACGGGCTGCATTCTCCGAATCGCAACCGAAGTAGACACTCCACATGCCTGTATCAGTAAACGGCTGATAGCTGGACTCCACATTATAAACCAGTCCGTGCTTTTCACGAAGCGATAAGTTCAGCAAACTGTTCATGCCCGGGCCACCCAGAATATTGTTCAGCAAGTACATGCCTATACGATCCGGGTGATACAAGTCGTAGGCCCGGTTACCCACCATAAAATGAACCTGGTGCGTATTTTTATTCACTTCTTTTTTTACCGGTCGATAAGAAGTAGGCGAAAGTCGCTCGGAATGCTTGTACTCATTTTGCTCAGTTGCAAAATATTTTCCAGCCCACCGAACCAGCTGTTTAAAATCCAAATCGCCTAAAACAAAAAATACCATTTCTTCCGGACGGTACTGTTTCCGGACAAACCGGACCGCATCGGCAGTACTGTATTTTTCCAACAATTCAGATTTTCCCAAAATATTATGCCCAATCGGGTGATTGGCAAAAAGGAGTTCCTCAAAATCGTCATAAATCAATTCCGAGGGACTGTCTTTATATGACTGGATTTCATCTACAATAATAACGACCTCTTTTTCAATTTCTTTTTGAGGAAACGTAGAATGAAGCACAATGTCCGCAACCAGCTCAATAGCCCTTTCAAAATACTCCTTCAACACAATGGCATAAACCACCGTTTCTTCTTTCGAGGTATATGCATTCAACTCGCCGCCAACATGTTCCAGCCGGTTAATAATGTGTCCCGAACGACGCTTTTCAGTCCCTTTAAAAAGCATATGTTCAATAAAATGAGCCATGCCTTGCTCTTCTTCAACTTCATCGCGCGATCCGGTATTAATTACCATTCCGCAATAGGTTACAGCAGACTGATCGGGTTTATGAATGATTTTAAGTCCGTTTGGGAGAGTATATGTTTGATAAGTCATTAGTTTACTTTTGAAAAAAGAGATACAAAGGTACAATTTTTTCAACGAACATAAAAATAGGCAGAATCGCCTGCTTTAAGGTGTCTGCCTGCTTTTATGTTCCCCCTAATCATGGTTGATTTAATCCTCATTCCACAAGAAGGTATTTTTGCTCTTTTCCTGCTTCTTTCAACAATGAATTAATTTCTCTTTTCAATTCGATCATCGTCAATTCTCTTCCAACTGTAAATTTATGAAAGTACTCAAGATCTTCGATTCTCTTCTGAATTTCATCTTCCGCACTTTTGCGCCCACTGATATCCTCAACAATTCCATCATAATAAAGAGGCTTTTTATTTTCGTCCCGAACAAGGGTTGCACTTTCACTTACGTAAATTACTTTCCCATCGTGCAATTTCCATTGCGCTTCCAAACCACGAATTTCCCCATCTTGTTCTATTCTTTTTTGAAATTCTTCCCGGGAATAGCTTGGTTCAAAATCTTCATGATTAAGATTCCTTTTAACGAGATCTTTAAACGAACGGTAGCCAAGCATTTTCACCAAAAAAGGATTAGCTTTTAGAATTCGTCCATCCGGAGTTGTTCTGTAGATACCTAGCGGCGCATTTTCAAAAAGTCCACGATATTCCTTTTCGCTATTCTTTAGAGCTTTTTCCACTTGTTTCCGGGCTTCTATCACCTCCACTTCTTCAAGTGCACGCTTTACCGAGAAAGGAAGTCTTTCGATTCTATCCTTTAGCACATAATCAATGGCACCTTTTTTTATGAGGTCTATGGCAGTTTCTTCTCCAATAGAACCTGAAACAACGATAAATGGAGTTTCCGGGCAAAGCTCTAAGGCATGTTTTAATGCACCAAAAGCATTAAAATCCGGCAATGAAAAATCAGACAAAATAACATCATATTTTTGCAACTGTAATGAGGAGATGAAATCTTTTCTGTTATCAACCCGTTCTATTATGAAATTAAAATCCTCATCAATCAACAGCTCGTTAATAATTTCATAATCTCTTTGCGAATCCTCCAATAACAATATCTTCAGCACTTGTTTTTCTACTTTTTCCATAACATTATTTTAATTGATGTGGAATTTCATTAATCAAAGCCCAAAAAACTCCCAGTGGCCTTACGGCATCAATAAAATCATTAAAATTAACAGGCTTCACAACATAAGCATTCACGCCTAATTCATAACAATTTATCAGGTCCGGTTCTTCCCGGGAAGAAGTAAGCATAACTACAGGAAGATTTTTCAATAGTTCATCGTTTCGAATAATCTTAAGCAATTCTTTTCCATCCATTCGTGGCATTTTAATATCCAGAAGCACAACAGCCGGATTTTCGTGATTCCGTTGAGCATATTGACCCTCACAACGTAAGTATTCCAACGCTTCAACACCATCGTTTACTACAACAACCCGGTTAGCCAAATTATTTTCTTCCAACGCCTCAAGCGTTAGTTCAACGTCCATGGGGTTATCTTCTACCAATAAAATAGTTCTTAAATTAATCATGACTTATTCTTTTTTTAGGTAATGTAAAATAGAATTTTGCACCCTTTTCAAGCTCTGCTTCTGCCCAAGTGCGACCTCCATGACGGGCAATAATACGCTGAACGTTAGCTAAACCAATACCCGTTCCTTCATATTCAGCAATTGAATGTAAGCGCTGGAAAACTCCAAATAATTTTTGAGAATACTGCATATCAAAGCCGGCTCCGTTATCCTGAACTGAGAAAGTATATTCGGTTTCATTTTCCTTGTATTCTATTTCAATTCTTGCTTTTTCTTTCTTACGGGTAAATTTAGCAGCGTTACTCAGTAGATTAATCCAAACCAGCTTTAGAAGGTTGTGATCACCCCAAACTGCAGGTAAATGTGCAACCACCCATTCAATCTTACGTCCGCTATTATCATGTTGAATCATCGTTATTGACTCTTTTACAATAGAATACATATTCAGCTTATCATACCTGATCTCTTGCCTGCTCGTTCTGGAAAATCGCAACAAATCATCAATCAACATGCCCATTTGAATAGACGATTCAGATATATTATTAAGAAATTGCTGTCCCCTTTCCGGTAACGAATCAGGATAACGCCTTTTAAGCAAATCAATATATCCGCTAATGTGCCTCAACGGTGCACGTAAATCGTGCGAGACTGAATAGCTGAAAGCTTCCAACTCTTTATTGGCTGCTTCTAACTGAACAGTGCGCTCTTTCACTTTAGTTTCCAATTCTCCTACAAACTGAACATTTTCCAGTGCAATGGCAGTAGCATCGGCAAGTGTTTGCACCAGCACAATCTCATCATCTGTTGGCCGATAATTACGAGCCCAATAAACCCCAATTGCTCCGACTGGTTCTGTCGTACGAATCGGGACAATAGCCAGGCTCTTTACAAAAGTAGGCCGATATGCCGCATGCGGAATGCGATTGTCTTTATAAATATCTTCTACAACGACCACCTCTTTATTCAACATGGCCCAACCACTTATACAAATATCCATCGAAAACCGCTGCCCTTTCCACAAAGGACTTATTGCATCCTCGTCAGCGTAATAACATTGATCGACGTCACGAAGAACAAACGTAGCACCATCAGCATTTGTCAGTTTCCGTACGGCTGTTCGAACAAAATGCATTATCTCTTCCTGGGAACGGGCTTGAGCTAAGCGTTGGATTACAACAATCAGATTATGCAACCGTCCGTTTAATTTTAAAATTTCTTCTTCAAAATTTTTACGTTCTGTGATTTCCATTGCCACACCAGCTACACTAACAAGCGCTCCGGCTGAATCATGAACCGGAATCAAGAAATTATCAAAACTAGCTGCCCCAATAGTTGATTCAAAATAAGTACTTTCTCCCTCAAGCGATTTTTTTACAGCTCCAACTATATTCGGATAATCTTTATAAAGTTCAAACGACGACAAATTAACCACTTGGTTTTGGTCTAATCCCAAAGACTTAAGTCCGGCACCTATCGAGATTTGGAATTTGCCATCCGTATCGATTAAATAAAATATCAATGGCAGGTTTTCAACAGCCGTAGTCATAAAAGCCTCTGTTTTTATGAGTTCCAAGGTAGCCAACTTTCGCTCTGTAATGTCCTGAAAAGATCCACGGACATGGACTACACGCCCATCTACAATCGTTGGATGACCTATGGTATGAACCCATTTATGAACACCTTTTGCTGAAATCATCTCCAATTCAAGATTGTATGATTTACCTAATTCAACGGCATCTTTGATTGCTTTTTCAATTTTCTCACGACTCTCATCATGATAGAAACTTAACCCCAACATGATATTTGTTTCGTCGTTGTTATCAAAATCATGAATTCGAGCCACCTCTTCAGTCCAGGTACCCTTGCCTGTAGCAACATCGAATTCCCAACCACCAATTTTGGCAACACGCCCCATTTCTTTCAATAACTCTTCATGATAACGCAATGTTTCCTCCACTTGTTTACGTTCTGTAATATCCAACACATTGACAGCCCGAAACAAGATTTCTCCTTTATCATCCTTCACAACGGCAATATTGATTTGAACCGGAAATACAGTTCCATCCTTACGTATGTGCATTGATTCAAAAGAATGGCTTCCATTTTCGTGAGCCATTTTTACCTGTCGGTTAAATTGATCTCTGTATTCTGGCGTAAAAAGCTCAACAATTGGCTTCCCTACAAGTTCATCAACAGAATATCCATGCATTCGGGCAAATGCAGGATTCATTAAATCAAGGCTCTTTAAATCCTGCGAGGTTGAAACCACCCCCCAATCTGCATTTTCAAAAATAGCGGCCCATTTGTGCAATGACAATTCCTTTTGCTTACGCTCGGTAATATCCTCCACGCTCGACAAAATGTACTTCACACCACTTAGTTCTATCAGTTTACCCTGCAATCTGACAGGAATTAAATGCCCATCTTTATGCACATACTCTTTTTCATAAGGACCATAATGTCCGGCTATCATTAAATTCTTGATTATCTCTTTGTCTTGATCAATGTATTTGTCAAGTGTTACATCCATAAATGTGTAAGTAAGCACTTCATCCCGTGTCATACCCAGCATTTGAGCGTAAGCTGAATTAACGTCCGTAAGTTTTCCTGTCATCGATGTCAAAACCAGACCGATGCTAACCTGTTCGAACAACACCCTGTTATACGCTTCGCTCTCCGAAAGTGATTGCTCGGTTTGCTCCCTTACCTTTTGTTCCAAATCCAGCTTTTGACTCAACTGTTTGTTCTTTTTCGTTTTTCTCGAAGGCATTAGCAATAAGAAAATAAGCAATGATGTTGAGATTCCAATAAGTACATACGTATACTTATTATTAACACGATATAAAATGGGATCGACAACAAAGTTCAACTCCCAAACCCTGCCTGCAACGGTTAATTGCTTCTTGTGGATACGGAATGTTGGCTGAACGGCATTTATATTTCTATAGATCTCATCGTGTTGCTTTCCTGTCACATCAAATACGATCAATTTAATGCCCAGGTTCTTACTTCGACTCAACGCATTATTCATTAGTTGACCGGCTTTAAAAACGGCCGATATAAGTCCACTAACATTTTCAATATTCCCATATTTTGTATTTGGAATAGCAGATTGAAAAACTGGCACCAAAGCCAGGAAACTATACCCTAACGTATCCTGAACAAGCTTAATACGTGGAGTTATTGTTAATTTTTTAGTTCGAACTGCCTTTAGAATAGCAGACCGTCGGATAGGATTAGAAAAAATATCGTAGCCCAATGCATTGAGATTCTGATTGAACGGTTCAATATATCGGATTGGGAAATAATAGGGACGATTGCCCGACTTGATCGATTCGTTTCCGGAATTTCGATCGGTAATAGAGAAACCCGGGTTAGCTTGTTCATTTTGAATCTGAATTTCAAGCTCCAGCCTTTTGCTTTGGGTAATCTTAGGCACCCAGGAAATTGCTTTTATACTGTTATTTCCTCTATAAATAGGTTCAGTATAATTTCGAAATTCTTTACGGGTCACATGAGGGTTCTCTTCAAAGAAATATCCAAGGATCTCTACAGAAGATAAACCCGATAGCACTTCATGCCGAATGGCTTCGGTCTGATTTTCGACAAACTGATTGACATCGTTCGCCTTAGCATTAGCACGTGCATTATTCCGCATAATTTGAGCTACGACAGAGACCGTAATCCCTATAATCAAAATGGCAAATGCAAGCAATATCCTACTATTAATCTTCATACTACAACCTATTTAGAAGAAAAACCTGAAGAAAACGACAGCTACTTTAGTCCGCTACACAACTAATACGATGAAAAAATGAATCTATTTGCTTTAAGTACGAGTTGCTTAAATCTTGGAGCAACAATATTAATATTTATTTTTGAAATAACAATAAATAAACGAAAATAAATTAAAATATCAATTCATACCCTCATTAGGGGAAATAAAAAAACGCCGCTGAAATGATATTTCAACGACGTATACTCTATTTGCGTTTACACCTGTTCTAACTAAAAAGTAAGGCTAACTTAACTCAACCATAAGCTTGCCTAACTTAGGCATAGCCTTGCTTAACTAAAACATAGGCTAGTACTTAAACACAAGCTTGCCTAACGTCCTAATCTATGAGCATTTGGCGGTTTGCGGAGCGTTCGCTGTCGCACAACGACAAGGTGAATTGAAAATCAGCGAAGCTAATGCGGGAGTAAAACCCGCCAATTGTACGTCAGCCAACCAATGGCCGTAGAGCGGGTGTTAGCGGTTCGGTGTTTGTTTTTCGTTCGTCACTTGTTGTTTTTACGTCAGCTCGCTTTCGAGTCTAACTTTAATAACTTCGCTTGATTAAAGCTTAAAAGTCTATTCGTTTCACTTTCCACGCAAAGCGTTTCTTTCTGATTCAGCCTTTCTCAATGTTGCGTGCTCGTCAGACATCATTGTGCGCTCGACAGACTTCATTGTGTATTTGTCAGATGTCATTGTGCACTCGACAGACATCATTGTGCGTTTGTCAGAAGTCATTGTGCACTCGACAGACGTCATTGTGCATTTGTCAGAGGTCATCGTGCGCTCGTCAGACGTCATTGTGTATTTGTCAGATGTCATTGTGCACTCGACAGACATCATTGTGCGTTTGTCAGAAGTCATTGTGCACTCGACAGACGTCATTGTGCATTTCTTGGAGGCAGGCTGATTCACATCAAAGTTAGGTCTGCCTAATATTTCCATGGGAGATAATTTGCGGAGAGTTTTTTGACTACCAAAAAATCTTCCGGTTTCAGAAAAAGCATCAAATTGCAAGCAAATCAAACTGGTTTATCAGAATGATTTTCGGTAACTGCAGCCGTTTTGCCACTCGCTGCATCCATAAGCGGTTTTGCCTTTCAGCAGTTTACCTTTTCCGCACAGCGGACAAACCGTTCCTGCCAAGCCATTATCCTTTTCTGGTAAAACAGGCTGTGTTTCGCCCGGACGGCGGTTATCACTTTTTACATTAAATACAATCCCGGTGATCAATGTTTTCATTTCATCCAGAAAATCCTTAGCCTGGTATTCACCCTTTTCCACCTGTCTCAATTTCTTTTCCCAAAGCCCGGTCAACTCGGCGGACTTTAATAAATCTTCCTGAATAATCTGAATCAGCTCCACACCGGTGTTGGTAGCTACGAGGTTTTTCTTTTCGCGGCGGATATAATCGCGTTTGAAAAGTGTTTCAATAATGGCAGCACGCGTCGAAGGCCGTCCGATACCGTTTTCTTTCAATGCATCACGCAATTCATCATTATCCACCAATTTTCCGGCAGTTTCCATGGCCCGCAGCAAAGTCGCTTCGGTATAAGGCTTGGGTGGTGAAGTCCATTTCTCGGCCAGGGTTGGTTCGTGCGGTCCGCTTTCTCCTTTTTCAAACAAAGGCAACGTCCATTCTTCCTCCTCATCGCCGTCTTTTTCTTCCGTGGCAGCTTTGGCAAAAACCACCCGCCAGCCGGCATCCAGTATCTGTTTTCCGGTCACTTTAAATTCCACTTTATCCACTTCACCCAACACGGTAGTGGTCGAAATTTTACATTCGGGATAAAAATTAGCTATAAACCGGCGGGCAACCAAGTCAAAAACCCGTTTTTCTGTATCGGTCAATGCCGTAGGATGAACACCGGTAGGAATAATTGCATGGTGATCGGTAACTTTGGCATTATCAAAAACTTTTTTCGTTTTGGGTAGTTTACCAGCCAACAACGGCTTTGTGAATAGTTCATAATCTTTTATTCCTTTCAGTATATCAGGAATCTTAGGATAAATATCGTCGCTCAAATAGGTGGTATCCACACGCGGATAGGTGGTCACTTTCTTTTCATACAGGCTTTGAATAATTTTCAGGGTTTCATCCGCCGAATAACCGAACTTCTTATTGCACTCCACCTGAAGCGAAGTCAAGTCGAACAACCGTGGAGCCGATTCATTTCCTTTTTTAGTGGTAATATCGGTAACAAAAAAATCGGCCGTGCGAACCGTATCCAGAAAATTGGTTCCTTCCTCCACACTCGAAAAGCGTCCTTTTGTAGCCGAAAAAACAGTATTGCGATACAGCGTTTTCAACTCCCAATAGGCTTCGGGCTTGAAATTTTCTATTTCCAGTTGACGGTTTACAATCAATGCCAGCGTAGGCGTTTGCACGCGCCCAATTGAAAGAACCTGACGGTTTTTACCATATTTGAGCGTGTAAAGCCGGGTGGCATTCATCCCCAACAACCAATCGCCAATGGCACGCGAAAGACCTGCCTCATAAAGCGGTTGAAATTCTTTTTGGTCCTTTAGTTTAGAAAAACCTTCGCGGATAGCTTCTTCCGTCAACGACGAAATCCACAAACGTTTCACCGGGCATTTACACATGGCCTTTTGCATCACCCAGCGCTGAATCAACTCTCCCTCCTGACCCGCATCACCACAGTTCACCACCTCATCGGCATTAGACATCAGGCTCTCAATTACTTTGAACTGTTTTTGGATTCCACTATCGTTCATCACCTTTATGCCGAACCGTTGGGGGATCATGGGCAAATGGCTCAATGCCCAGGGTTTCCAATCAGGGGTATAATCATGAGGTTCCAACAACCCGCAAAGATGTCCAAAGGTCCAGGTTACCTGGTATCCGTTTCCTTCTATATACCCTTCTTTTCTGGTTTTAGCTCCGAGCACTTCGGCGATATCACGTGCCACACTGGGCTTTTCGGCAATGCAAACAATCATTTTTTGAGGCTAGAAACAAGTCCCGACTTGTCCCACATTAGTGTTAGTAGTTCACGCAAAAGTACAGAAAATCTTTCATTGAAAATAGGATTTTTTAATCTCAACACACCTTCAAACCCCGATTGCAATGAGCATTATAGAGCTAATCTATTCTTTTATAACATTTATGAATTGTGAATTATGCTTCTCGAATTGCTTAAAATGCTTATCTTTGCTGCTCAAAACAAACACTTAGGTATGGGTGTTTTAGGTATAATGTTTAATAAAAGAAAATTTGGATACATGTTTAAAAATCAACAAATTGCTAAAGACATTTATTATGTTGGCGTAAACGATCGCCAGAAACACAAGTTCGAAAATATGATTCCGCTGCCCAATGGAGTATCGTACAACGCATACCTGATTATGGATGAAAAAACGGCTTTGATAGATACCGTCGACATTTCATTTGGTGACATTTTTATAGATAAAATACAATCCCAATTACAAGGCCGGACTCTTGATTATTTAATTATCAATCACATGGAACCCGATCATTCCGGATCAATCCGCATTATGCGTAAATACTATCCTGAAATGATTATTGTTGGAAACAACAAAACACTGAGCATGGTGGATGGATATTATGGAGTAACCGACAATACCCTGGAAATTACAGATGGACAAATTCTCTCGTTAGGCTCGCATAAATTGGAATTTCACTTTACACCCATGGTCCACTGGCCTGAAACCATGATGACTTACGATAAAACGGAGAAAGTTTTATTTTCCGGCGATGCATTTGGTGCATTTGGAACATTAGATGGAGCCGTAATGGACAAAGATCTGAACATAGATCGATATTGGGACGAGATGGCTCGTTATTATGCCAACATTGTTGGAAAATACGGTGCTCCAATACAAAAGGCATTAAAAAAACTGACTCCGCTCGAATTTGAAATTATTTGCAGCACGCACGGACCAGTTTGGAAAGAATATATCTCCGAAGTAGTGGATACATACGATCAATTCAGCCGCTATCATGGCAAGGATGGAGTCGTTATCGTCTATGGTTCAATGTATGGAAATACTGAATTAATGGCAGAAACAGTAGCGCAAGGGCTGGCAGAAGCAGGTGTAAAGAACATTATTATTCACAACGTTTCAAAATCAGACCCATCAGTAATTGTGCGTGACATTTTTAAATACAAAGGTTTAATCGTTGGAAGTCCTACTTACAGCAACGAACTCTATCCGGAGGTAGAATCATTGCTCCGTAAGCTTGAAATCCGTGGTGTAAAAAACCGTGTATTTGGTTGTTTTGGTTCATTTACCTGGGCAAGTGCTGCAGTAAAAAGGTTGACTACGTTTGTTGAATCAATGAAATGGCAATCGGCTGAGATTTCTGTTGACGAAAAGCAAGGCCTTAAGACTGATAAGTATGAAGCTTGCCTGGAGCTCGGACGCCAAGTGGCAACTTTAATGAAAAACCATGTTGACGATCCGGAACACTGCGTTTAAGAATTAAAAAATAAGCGTTGAAAAAAATCTTTTCAACGCTTATTGACGATTACTTTTCTGAAGTTTGCAATCAGGTCGAACATATACCTAATAATCAACAAAAAGATTCAAGTATATCATAACGGATAATTCGTTTGTCAGATTAAAGAAAGAATTCCAACAACAAGTTAACTAATCAACCAAGATAATGAACAACGGATTTGTACGGGTAGCCGCTGCCATTCCCGAACTTCGGGTAGCCGATTGCGCTTTTAATGCTTCCAAAATAGCTGATTTAGTCCGCCGCGGGGAAAATGAAAAAGTGCAGGTCATTTGTTTTCCTGAATTATCGATAACAGGTTATACTTGCGCTGATTTATTCTTTCAACAGCAATTGCTCAGCAATGCTCAGAAAGCCCTGGGTGAATTACAAATGTTGACATTCAGTACCACGGCCGTTATCATTATCGGCATGCCTGTACGTGTCCAAAGCCAATTATTCAATACTGCTGTTGTGTTGCAAGGCGGTCATATTTTGGGAGTCGTACCCAAAACTCATCTTCCCAACAACAATGAATTCTATGAAAAACGTTGGTTTGCTTCTGCCACAGACACTACAACTCAGAGCATTTCACTGGCCGGAGAAGAAGTTCCTTTCGGAACCGACTTACTTTTCGGCGACGGAAAGTTTTCATTCGGCATCGAATTGTGCGAGGATCTTTGGGTTCCTATTCCTCCCAGCTCGCAGCATGCACTGCATGGAGCAGATATCCTGTTCAACCTTTCGGCTACAAACGAATTGATAGGGAAACATCAATACCTTCGTCAACTAATTGAACAGCAATCGGCACGATGCATTTCCGGATATGTTTATGCTTCGGCAGGTGCTGGCGAATCGACCACCGACGTGGTTTATGCTGGAAACGGACTGATAGCCGAAAATGGCAAGATAATAGCAGCTTCCGAACGTTTCTCATTCAATCCGCAACTAGTTGTGAGCGACATTGATATCGAACGCCTGCAAGCCGACCGAATGCGAAACACCAATTACGCCAACGACAAATCTGCCCGTATTTATCGTAGCATCAAACTGGAAGATGCGCATTTCGCTCATTTTGAATTGAAACGCGCATTCGGCAAACATCCGTTTGTGCCGCCGGTTCTGAATCGCGACGAGAGTTGCCAGGAGATATTTTCCATTCAAATGGGCGGATTGGCGAAACGATGGAGCCATACTAAATCAGAAATAGTGGTCATAGGAATTTCCGGTGGATTAGATTCTACATTAGCCTTGCTCGTTTGTGTAAAAACAGCTGACAAGCTTGGTTATGACCGCAAGCGCATTATAGGCATCACCATGCCTGGATTCGGAACTACCGACCGGACTTACACCAACGCCATCAACCTGATGAAATCGCTCGGCATAACAATGATGGAAATATCCATCAAAGATGCTTGTCTTCAACATTTCAAGGACATCAATCACGATCCGAAACAACACGACGTGACTTACGAAAACACGCAAGCCCGCGAACGAACGCAAATCCTCATGGATATTGCCAACAAGTACAACGGGTTAGTAATCGGTACCGGCGATTTATCGGAACTGGCGCTGGGCTGGGCAACGTATAATGGCGATCACATGTCAATGTACGCCGTAAATAGCGGCATTCCCAAAACGTTGGTGCGTTATTTAGTTGATTGGGCAGCGCATCAGCTGGATACCCAATCTGAAGAAATTCTGCGCGATGTGCTCGACACACCGGTTAGCCCGGAACTGCTTCCGGCTGATGAGAATGGTGACATTGCTCAAAAAACAGAAGACATTGTTGGGCCGTACGAACTGCACGATTTCTTTTTATACTATCTGGTTCGCTTCGGATTTAGTCCGGACAAGATTCTTTTTCTGGCTAATAACGCTTTTGCCGGAGCTTATGCCAACGAAGTAATTGAAAAATGGCTGAAAATATTCCTGCGCAGATTCTTTGCGCAACAATTCAAACGTTCTTGCATCCCCGATGGTCCGAAAGTAGGCTCTATCAACCTATCACCACGAGGTGATTGGCGTATGCCGAGTGATGCAATAGCATTTTCAATGGGCAGTGAACATTAAACAGTGAACATTTTCTTTATCTTTTCACATCGTCAAATTGTCACATCATCACATTAACTTATGCTTGAACAAAAACTTTACGGGAACACCCTTCACGATTGGTTAATATCACTGGCCATTATTTTAGGAGCAATGATATTGAACAAAATCATTGACCTGCTGAATAAACACATTATTCAAAAATTTACTGCTAAAACGAAAAACCGCCTCGATGACATTCTTTTCAAAATGCTTGAAGCGCCTGTATTGCTCGGAATTGCACTTGTAGCCATTTGGTTTGCTGCCCGCCGTCTGGAATTAGGCACACAGGTTGAAACCGTGATTTTGAAAGCGTATAAAGTTCTTACCGTTATCAATATCACTTGGTTTGCAGCACGATTGATCAACGCTTTACTGGAAGAATATTTAGCCCCGAAAGCTGCCGACAAAACCACCCTCAAACACCTTGACAATCACCTGTTATCCATACTCCGTCGTACCATTCTGGCGGTAATCTGGTCGTTGGGTATTGTTATGGCATTAAACAATGTAGGTGTTAATGTTGCCACGCTTATTGCCGGACTTGGTATTGGTGGTTTAGCTTTTGCCCTGGCAGCCCAAGATACCATCAAAAATATCTTTGGTGGTTTCACCATTTTCACCGACCGTCCATTTCGTATTGGCGACCGCATCAAAGTAGATGGATTTGATGGATTTGTCGAAGATATTGGTATTCGCAGTACCCGTCTCCGCACACTTGAAAAACGACTTGTGACTATTCCCAATTTCAAATTAGTGGAAGCATCCGTAGAAAATATCTCCGAAGAACATAAACGGCGGGTTATGCTAAAACTTGGATTGACCTACAACACCACTCCCGCAAAAATGAATCAGGCTCTAGAAATCTTGAGAGCATTGCCTGAGATCATACCTGAAATTGATGAAAAGGATATGGTAGCCGTTTTCTCTGATTTTTCTGATCATGCACTGGTTATCACATTTGTTTATTTTGTCAAGAAGCATGCAGATGTCATGGAGATACCATCGCAGGTGAATTTTGAGATTCTACGCTCTTTCAACGAAGCAGGCCTTGATTTTGCATTCCCAACACAGACCATTTATCTGGAAAAATAAAATTCAGTGAGATAAATTCCATCAGAACAACATTCTGTAGTGGTCACACACAGATTTCAGAAAAACGAGACCAGCCGCAGTACTCAATGAGTTGCGGCTGGTCTCGTTATAGTTATATTACCTGGATATTTTTTATTTCTTACTCATAATTCTAGCTGCAAGAAAGGCTAAAAAACCCAACAAAAGCCCCGAAACGATCCCAACAACAGGCCCCATCATCAACATCATCAACCGCGGATGGTCGGGTATTGGCATATTTGCCATCATTGCTGCTTCACTGGCATGATTGGCAATATAAATAGGATAAAAAATAATGTGAGCAGCTGTTATCCAAACACAATTCACCAAACTGACCAAGAACCCGTGAAGAAAATACTTTCCAGGACAATATACCGCAATGAAATAAGCACAAATAATAAATATCATCAACCAAAATGCAGGTTCAATATTTGACGGTATCCAGAATAGAGTGGCAATAGACATACCTAATCCAAAAAGTGACAATTGCAGAATCAATTTTTTGTTCATATTACTTTTTTAAATAAATAGTTATTCTGAAATTTTATCAAATCCGTTAGTTAAGAACAAACACCTGCTGGTTCAAGTTTGTTCAGAGAGCCTGTTTACTACTTTTCAATCAGATAGACAAATCCCTTACAATCTATTTTGTTCTGCTTTCATTTTTCCTGAAACAATTGCCATTTTCTTTTCCCATTCCATATTAGTTGCTTTCTGGCGCGTAAGTGTGATAAGCCCTGCATTCGGCACTGCATCAAACATAATATAATTAACGGCAGCAATGGTCACAAGCTGTGTTTTCAATTTCATTTTACCTTGTGTCACATTGACAGCCGGCCAGCCTTTGGGTAATGGACGACGAATTGAAATCGGATAATTATAAATACTATTATCAAGTTGGTCGGTAAGCTGTATGGATATGCGTTTCGAACGCGCAGATATTACCTTCAGGGAAGCAGCATCGCGCTCTTTGATATACCGCGTCACATTGCCAAAAGTACCTACCCAGAATTTAGCGTTATTCTCATTTACATAATTCAAATGCGCATTGAGTTCTGTTGATTTCACAGGGGAATAACCACCATCATTATCAATAGAATGCATCATAAATATGCACCAACCTTTTGTTTTTGCAGCCCAGTCTACATAAAAATTAAATTGAGAAGCTATTTTCACACCACCTTCCGAACCACAAATTAGAGCACCCACGTTCATAAAATCCTTCGGAGTAGCCGATTCCACATAACCATTGCAGCCCCGCGCCGCAATATAGCAACCTGCACATAACTTGCTATTGCCAGCAATACAAAACGGATAGGCAATCGTCACACAACTTTGTCCTTTAATCTTGCTATTAATAATGTTTTTTGATCCTTCATATTCGGCAGATTGATTAGTAGCATTTATGCTATCTAACGAAGGATGCGTTACCGTATGACTGGCTATTTCATGTCCATTATTGGCAGCAGCCTGGAGGCTTGCCCAATTTGGAGCCCAGTTTATCACCGTAAATAAAGTCAGCTTAAACCCAAGCTTATCAAACATGGGCACTCCCACCGCCAATTGATTCGGACAATTATCGTCAAAGGTATAACTTACTGCAGCCGGTTTAAAATCTTTCCAGGTACCTATTTCAAACGGGGCAGCAACCGATTGTCCCACAGCAATATGAGCAGCCCCCAAAAAGACTGTCAAAAAAAATACTTTGTATAAATTTCTCATAGATGATAATAATAATTTTACAGTTTGAATTGTCCAAACAGCTGCTTTTGCACTACATTTTTTATGCCAACATACAGTCTTTATTGAGAAAAAGATAAATAAAAACCTATAATCAGTCATTTATTTATCCTCACAAAGCTCATACATAAACTCTGAAAGTGCAGTTGTTTTAAGGAAAGATGGTTGTGTTTGCTTGTAAGATGCATTTACGAACTGATCAAATGCTCCTACTTACATGTCAAATGCATTTGGGAATGTATAAGCTTGAATCTGTCAAACCACGAACTGATTACTGTTCATTGATTACTGCAGCATACCTGCTCCCTGACGTACAATCTCAGGTTCGTCTTCGGTGCAGTCCACAATGGTAGAGTGAATCAATCCGCCCATGCCGCCATCGATAACCAGGTCTACCTGATGACCGTATTTTTCTTCAATCAATTCGGGGTCGGTAATGTATTCGGTGGTTTTTTCATCAGTAAAAATGGAGCTGGTCATCATGGGGTTGCCCAGTTCCCGAACAATTTCCAAAGCGATAGCATTGTCCGGCATACGGATACCGACGGTCTTTTTATTTTTAAAGAGTTTGGGGAGTTTGCTGTTTCCGTTGAGAATAAAAGTAAACGGGCCGGGCAGGTTGCGCTTCATCAACTTGAAAGACACATCATCCATCTTGGCATATTCGCTTATCTGGCTCATCTCGTGGCAAACAAACGACAGGTTTGCCTTGCGTATATCGTGTTCTTTTAGCTTTGCAATAAACTCGACTCCCGCCGCATTGAAAATATTGCAACCAAATGCATACACACCATCAGTGGGAAAAATAATGATTCCTCCTTTACGCAACACTTCCGCCACTCGACGAATCTCGGCAGGATTGGGATTGGTATCGTAAATTTTTAAAAGCATATTTTCAGTTATCAGCGAACAGATATCTATGAACAGTTTTCAGCAAACATTTTCAAGAACTTATGATCAGAAAACAGTGCAAAAGTACAAAAAAAAATCCTGTAAACGTATTTACAGGATTTTTATATTTTATCGTGCCCTATCAATCGAACCAACTAATCAACTCAGTTATCCAATTATCCGGTCAACTAAATCAAAATGCATCAATGATTGCTTTGAAATCAGCAACTTTCAATGAAGCACCACCAATCAAACCACCGTCGATATCAGGTTGTGCAAACAATTCAGGAGCGTTTTTAGCGTTACAGCTACCACCGTAAAGAATTGAAGTACCTTCAGCAACTTCTTTACCGAATTTTTCAGCAATGATAGAGCGGATAAATGCCAACATGTCTTGAGCTTGTTCTGTAGAAGCAGTCACACCGGTTCCGATAGCCCAGATTGGTTCGTAAGCAATAACGATTTTTTTGAAATCTTCAACACTCAAGTTGAACACAGTTTCTTCCAATTGATTTTTTACAAACGCATTTTGTCCGTTAGCATTACGCACATCCAACGCTTCACCACAACAATAGATTGGAGTTAAACCGTTAGCCAAAGCCAAAGCCACTTTATCATTCAAAATAGCACTAGTTTCGCCATAATATTCGCGACGTTCTGAGTGACCAAGAATAACGTACTCAGCACCTGTCGATTTTACCATTGCAGCACTAACTTCACCGGTATAAGCACCTGATTCTTTGTTAGCACAGTTTTGGGCAGCAACACCAATTACTTTTGTGTCGATAGCAGCTGCTACGCTTGCCAAATGAATAGCCGGAGTTCCAATTACCACATCACAATTTAATTTTGCACCAGCCAATGCTTCGTTCAATTCAGCAGCCAATGCCAACCCTTCTTGCAGGGTTTTGTTCATTTTCCAGTTTCCTGCAACAATGTTTTTTCTCATCTTTTTATAATTATATTTGGTTTGAAATTATTTACTCACTTCGTTCACGATAGCTGCCTGCAGCGTTAGTTTCAACTACCAACTTCTTACTACCGATTACTTACTCCCAACTACAGATTTATCAAAGTCCCGCCAGTTCCATTTTCCTTCAATAGTTCCTTTCTTCATTAATACTAATCCTGGATTAGCACGAATAACTGTTTTCAATGCAGTAGGATCCGTTTTCCAGAATGGATAGGTAACACCGGTCTTATCTACAAATTTCTTTACATCCTCATCCGAAGAAGCAGTTAGAGCATAGAACTTAATTCCTGATTTCAAAGCTTTCTGATAAACCTGTTCGGCTTTCTGAGCACCTTCGGCCGATGCATCATTTATGTCATACATAACCAATAAATATGTCTGGCCCGGATTATTTAACACCTCCTTGGTTATATCATCAAATTGTGCGTTCATAATAGAGAAATCATGAATCGGAGCCTTATATCCTTTCGAAACTAATACAGATTTTTGATCTACAAACACCCAAGTTGAATCACCTTTCGGATAATTATCGAGCGTAAATTCCTTTTGTTCGCCGTTTTTCTCGTAAATAAAGGTTGTTTTATATTCATCCGAAGGTGCATTGTCAGGTACCTCCATGGCTTTTTGTATATTCACTCCAACCTTATACGGCAAGAAATCAATCATGGGAAGATGACGATAACTATAAAGCGACAACGAAACCCCGATCACAATAAATACAAACAGAGCCAAAAACTGTTTTCTGTTGGTCAGGAACGGATGATATTTGTAGTTGTATATTATCATTAGAATAACGACACCCAACAACACAACATTTTTAAAGAATGTTGCCCAATTACTTATCACCAAAGCATCCCCGAAGCATCCACAATCCGTAACCGGATTTTTAATGGCAATATACAGGGTCAGTGGGGTCATAACCAACATAAAGAGCAATGCCAACACATTTGTCAGGTCAATGTGCACTTTCAAAATCATGTTAAGACCAATAATCAGTTCAAGCGTCGAAAGCGCAATGGCAAGCGGAAAAGCATAGTCCGCCATTGATTCAAAGAATCCGCCAAAAGTATGCAGGTAATCTTCAATTTTATACGTAGAACCTAGCGGGTCTATCGCTTTTACGAAACCGGAAAAAACAAAAACGGCTCCAAAAAGTATGCGTCCGATTTGCAGCAAAATATCTCCGGCTTTTTGCAATCCTTTATCCATATCTATGTCTTGTTTAATAATGCAGCTACTCACATCCGCCAACACAACGGACAAAGAAGTTTGCTTATTTGTTATTGTAAATGTCTACTGCTACCCCAAACTAAAGGGTTTCATTAATCTTTATAAGCCCAAAAACAGCGTAATTAATCATATCGAAATAATTGGCATCAATTCCTTCCGAGATTAATGTTTTACCCTGATTATCTTCGATTTGTTTTGTGCGGTAAATCTTCATCAGAATAAGGTCAGTATACGATTCCATGCGCATGCTGCGCCAAGCTTCGTCGTAGTCATGATTTTTATCCATCATCAACTTCTTAGCTTCTTGCATATATTTTGCATAAAGTTCCACACCTCGCTCATAGGTCAGGTCATCAGTCTCTGCACATCCTAACTCCAACTGAATTAATCCGATGATGCCGTAATTTACAATAGCTATCAACTCTGAGCGAATTCCTTCGTCTACTTTCGATATTCCTTTGGTTTCGATGCTTCGAATCCGGTTGGCTTTGATAAAAATCTGGTCAGTAACCGATTGAGGACGCAAAATACGCCACGACGAACCGTAGTCTTTCATCTTTTTTGTAAATATATCACGGCAAATTGCGGCAACCTGGTCGAATTGTTGGTCGGTGTGGCTCATATTGATAGGCTATTTTTGGAGCAACAAAGGTACAATTTTTTGTTGAAACGAGCAATCAATAAAACCCGGGAGTATCAGCTAATTTAATGAAAATAAAGTTTTCCCACCTATATGTATATTTTCAGTTTTATTGCTACCAGAAAGTAGTATTTCAATATCCTATTTTTAACTAAAACACATACAAAATACTGATATCATTACAAATAAACTCTTGGTATGCTTATTGATAATTCATATCTAAATTGATTCCTAACTGCAATAATAAACAAAATGAATAACAAACAAACTGTTGCAAAACAAGTCGAGTTCTACGAGCTGGAAAAAGCTAAATTTATAATCAAAGATGCATGTGGATTAGATATCGCCTATGCATACGAAGATTTAGTTTTCTCAGAACACGGAATATTCATTCTTCAATTCGCCGACACTACATCCAACAATATGTATTGCTGGTTCAACTCTGACTGCTTCGAAAATGAACGGACTTCACTATTTAAATCACTAACCGTAACAGGCTATTTAAACAAAACGAAAATAGAATATAGAGGCCTGTTTGAAATGATCCAGAAAGACGGCGCAGAGCAAATTGATATCCGTTTTATTGAATCCGAAAAGGCTTAAAAGCTGATTTAGAGTATTGATTTATCACTATAATTTATGGTTTAGGAGTCAAAAGAATTGTAAAAAATTGTTTTGAGGTTAGGTATTACAGATATTTTTCTCGATATTTGTAATATAAACACCTGCAAACTATGATTCGATTCTTACAATTAATCTTACTTTTTTTCTTTATTTCTACCACTATTTCCTTTGCCCAGCAACGCGGCAATGCATCTTTCTATAGTCATAAAATGCATGGAAGACACACTTCTGATGGAGGAAAATATCATCCAGACAGTCTTACTTGTGCTCACCGCTCCTACCCTTTTGGTACAATATTGAGAGTCCGAAATCCCAAAAATGATAAGCAGGTTATCGTAAAAGTGACCGACCGTGGGCCGCACCAACGAAGATTGTTGATTGATTTGTCTTACAGTGCAGCCAAAGAACTCGATATCGTCCGGGCAGGTATTGCTGCTGTTGAAATAATGAAACTGGATTCGTTACCTCCACTCATTCCGGCAACATTACACATACCTTTGTCAATCATTACTGTTAGCAAAGTCGAAATGATAAAAAAATTAGGTCGACAAAGCTAAATACACACAACAATTTCATTGTTATGGAGCTCATTTTAAATCGAATTAAAATGAGCTCCATTTTTTTTCAAGAAACTATTACTATTTACAAAAACAATTCACAAAAATATTGTAAAAATAAAATAATTTCCTCATCTTTGTGGTTCTCATTCATACTAATCTCATTCTTTTCGATTTCAATTTAAATAATTACATTTAATCAACAAGAATATGATAAAAAGACAATTAGTTATATTATTATTCCAACTTGCCCTACTAGGCAATATTTATGGTGAAAATCAGCAAGATTATCAAAAAGGTTGGAAAGCATTTTCAGACAATAACCGCACCGAAGCGCGAAAATACTTCAACCAGGCAGTCACTAATCCTGAAACAAAATCAGATGCACTTCTTAGTCTTTGCTTACTGAATTGGAATGAATTTAAGAACGATGCTGCATTCGAAAATTTCCGCCAGTTCTATACAACCAGCTCAAACCCTTATCCCTATTTATATGCTATGAGTTCACTCCCTTTTCTATTTGAATCGAGCGAGTTGCTATCTCAGAATAGAGTTGAATTCTTCGAAAAAATAGCCACCGACCCTAAAATGAACGGAAGCCTTAAGGCCATGATTTGCGAACGAATAGGTGCGTATTACGAAAGGACAAACAACTTCAAAAAAGCAAGAGAATTATATGCAAAAATGGGAGCCATTAACCATTGGCAAGTACTTGGTACATTTGACAACACTTCAGGAAGTGGATTTTCGAAAGACTGGGGAGTGGTAGACAAACCCGCTCAAACCGATGTGTTTAAAAACAAAGTTGATGCCGATATAAAATGGTTCACTCCAACTTGCAATAAACCAAACAACTGGTTTCACTTTGAATATTATTTTGGATTGAACAACACGATCATTTATACTCAAACATTTATAACCAGCCCGGTCGATCAGGAAGTTTACCTGCGCGCAGGTAATTCGGGTTCTCTTAAAATATGGGTGAATGATGCTCAAATTTCATCCATTCCAGAAGAACGGAATTGCGATTTAGATATTTACACCTACAAAGTGAAACTCAACAAAGGCGCTAACCGTATTTTGGTTCAAACCGGTCAAAGTGAAATTGAAAGTGCTAATATCCTAATCCGTCTGACAGATGCCAATGCCAATCCCATTCCCGGTCTGAGTGATTCTGAAGTAAACACAAACTACACAAAATCTGTCAATCAGCCTTCGAACGAACTATTGCCATTTTTTGCAGAGGAGTTTCACACAACCAAAATAAACGAACAGCCTTTAAACCCGTTGAATTACTTTCTGCTGGCCGAAACATATTTGCATAACGACAAAGCTTACGAAGCCACAAAAGTGCTAAAAAAACTTGAAGAACAGACTTCTAAATCAACACTGACCTCATATCTTCTAGCGGAAGCTTATTCTCGCGCCAAGAATCGTACCGATTACGACAAAGAAATGGAAAACATAAAACGGCTGGATCCAAATTCTTTCATTGGATTGCAAGAAGCCTATAATGAAGCCATAAAGTCTGAGAAATATACAGAAGCTGAAGATATCTGCAAGAAAACTAAAGAATTGTACGGACAAAATTCCACCACCGACGATTGGGAGATAAATATTGCTTCTTATCAAAAACGTTATCAGGACGTTATAGCCATGGCTAAAACTCTTTATAAGAAGTATCCGGATAAATTTGACTACATGAAATTGAATTTTACAATAGAGAAAAACACTTCGAATAATTCAAAATCGGCTATTGCAATTATTGAAAATTACTGCAAATCCTATTTCAACACAAGTGCATTAGACCTTTTATCAAAAACATACATTGAACAAGGCAATTCTGAAAAAGGATTGGCTGCACTTAAACTACGGCTAGACAACATGCCTTATGCCACCGGATATTGGGACGATTTGACATCAGTTCTATTCCGCATGCAAAAATACAAAGAAGCATTAACCGCAACCGACCAAATGCTTGCCCTTTCGCCAACCTTGTCGGGCGTCTACAACAGCCGTGGTTATATTTATAAAAGCCTGAAAGATGAAAGCAATGCGATCGACAATTTCAAGAAATCCATTTACTATGGCCCAACTTCGTATGATTCGCGCTCGCAGTTGAGATTACTTCAAAATAAAAAAGAACTCAACGAATTGTTTCCAAAAAATGATTTGAACGAATTGATCAAAACCGCTCCTTCAGCTAACGAATACCCGCAAGACAATTCAATCATACTTTTAAACGATTACCAATCTATCATTTACCCTGAAGCCGCGAAGGAGTATAAATATGAAATTGCAGTAAAAATACTCAATCAATCGGGCATTGAGAACTGGAAAGAATATACAGTCGGTTACAACGATAATAGCCAGAAACTCATTATCGACAAAGCTGAAGTCATTAAATCAAACGGTTCCAAGGTTAAAGCCGAAACGAATAACGACAACAAAGTGGTGTTTACCAACCTAGAAGTAAACGATGTATTTCATTTAATTTACCGCGTTCAGGATTTTTCCACAGGAAAGCTGGCTAAACATTTCTTTGATCATTTTCTTTTTCAATATTCCATCCCTTCACTTATTAATCGCTACAGCATCTTAGCTCCGAAAGATAAGAATTTTGACCAACTCATTACAAACGGGAAGGTAGAACCCAAGATAACCGAAGTGGAAGACATGAAACTATATCAATGGGAATTAGACAAACAGCCGGCTGTAAAAACAGAACCTTTTATGAGTTCACTAAGTGATGTTTCACCTACATTTTATTGTAGCAACATCCCTAACTGGAAATATGTAAGTGATTGGTACAAAGACTTAACTTATAGCAAATTCAACACAGATTATGTTCTCAAGGAAACGGTTTCCAACATTTTAAAAGGCAAAGAAAACAGCAACCAGCTAGAAAAGGCCAAGCTTTTCTATAATTATATTCTTGAAAACATAACTTATTCAAACGTAGCCTTTCTGCATAGCAATTTTGTTCCCCAAAAGGCTTCGAGAACCATCACCACCCGGCTGGGCGACTGCAAGGATGTTTCCACTCTTTTCGTGGCATTATGCAACGAAGTGGGCATAAAAGCCAATCTGGTACTGATTTCTACCAGAAATAATGGCAACAAAACAATGCCGCTCCCGGCAGTTGAATTCAATCACTGTCTTGCTCAATTAAATCTGGATGCAAAAACTTATTATCTGGAACTTACAGATAATAAATTGCCTTTCGGAGCAGCATTAACTATTGATCTTAAATCGGAAATCTTGCCAATTCCATTTACGAATGAAAACTACGGAGACAAACTCCTTAATATGGATATGCCATTCAGGTTGAAAAATTCGATTAACCGTTATCACAATATTACGTTATCCAATAATGACTTGCAAATTGTCCGCAAAACCGTATATGTTGCTGAAATTGCAGCGTCACTTCGTGAAACTTACCGCGATATTGGCAGCGAAGAACAGTTGAAACATATGAGCCAGGCAATAGCTTCTGATTTTACGGTTCCAATCAAGGTTACGGATCTGAAATTTAGAAACCTGAACAATCTGCAAGACAGCTTGATTGTCAATTATAATGTAGAAGTAAAGAATGCTTTACAGAATGTTGCCGGAATGAAGATACTCAGCTTGCCCTGGACTGAAAAAATAAGTTCGTTGGAAATAGTTACGTCTGAAGAGCGAAAATACCCAATTGAATTGTGGTCTTACATGATGGAAGACGTTAACAACGAAGAAATTATCATCACGCTTCCTGCCGGAAAGAAGTTTGTTGAATTGCCGGCAAATGCGAGTTGTGATTGTGCTAATGCCAGCTACAGACTGACATTCGACACAAAAAATCCGGCAAAAATAATTGGACATCGCACCATGACCCGGAAATCAGAACAAGTAATGCCAGCGGAATATGCGGCATTCAGGGATTTTATCAACCGGGTGAGCGAATCGGACAATAAATCATACGCAATAAAATAGCTCCCATTTTTAGAATAAGATTGAGAAGTATTGTTTCAGGCAATACTTCTCTTTTTTGTTTCAATTCAAGGAGCTTACAACACGTTAACTTCAATCAACTCGCTTATTTACAATAATCGTTGTATCTTTGCGCCTAATTTTTTTGAATAATCTCAATCAGAACAGGTATTGGCAATGGGTATCGAACAAGGTATTTTTCAGCGGACTGAACTGCTCATTGGAAAGAGCAAAATGGACAAACTGCGCGAGAAGCGTGTAATTATTTTTGGAATTGGAGGTGTCGGCAGTTGGTGTGCCGAAAGTCTGGTTCGGAGCGGAATAAACAAACTGACGATTGTTGATTCGGATCGCGTTTGCGTGACAAATATCAACCGACAACTTATGGCGACAACCAAAACCGTAGGAAAAGTAAAAACCGATGTTTTAAAAGAACGGCTACTTGAAATCAATCCTAAAGCAGAAATTACGGCACTGCAAAAGGTTTACAGCCCAGAAACTTACGAGTCATTCGAACTTGAATCGTACGATTTTATCATTGATGCGATTGACAGCCTGGCCAACAAGGTACATCTGATTCAGGAAGCCACAAAAACCAATGCTATTTTCTTTTCGTCGATGGGAGCTGCCCTGAAGATGGATCCAACCCGCATTAAAGTGGCTGAGTTTTGGAAAGTGCAAGGCTGTCCGCTCGGTTCAGCCCTACGTAGCAGACTGAAAAAACAAGGCGGCGTAAACAAGAAATTTATGTGCGTTTACAGCGATGAATTGCTACAAAACCAAGGTGAAAATGCATCGTGCGGAACAGATAAATGCATGTGTCCAAAAGCCATCGCAGGTCCCGGAGATCCGGATTTGGTGAACCATGAGTGGTGCAGCCTGAAGGCCAAAATAAACGGAACTACATCGTACATGCCGGCCATGTTTGGTATGACGATTGCAGGCCTGGTAACTCAGGCAATTTATAAAGAAGACTAATTTCACAAAAAGCGGGAGTACGATTTAAAATCGTACTCCCGCTAATATTACAGGGCAATCCTTATTTCACCCGAATCCTTTCACCACCTGTGTGACTAACAAACTCCGGTGCATACTGGCATTGAAGCGAGGCAATTCCACTGGTATACTCTCCTGCTGCATTCGCCCAAAGTTCGTATTCAAACACATAAGTCCCCTTTGGCAGATATGAAAAGAAGAACTGCGTGGAAGCATCTTTGGTCGTCTGGTAGTAGCAAACACGTTCTTTCCATTGACAACCAGAACGTTGATCAACGGGTTCAAAACACGATGCACGCAAATCTTTTAATGCCACAAATTCCAGATTACGGTCGCTAGTGATGACCAAACGGGTGATTACCTTGTCACCTTTCACCAATTGAGTTTGTTCTATCGGAACCATCGTTTTTCCGGTTGTTACCATTTTTTCCACAAAAAGTTTTTTATCAATTTTCAACGGTCCGCTTTGTCCGGATACTTTATCCAAATCCTGATAATATTGCCAATACATGGCACCCCAGCCAATGCCTGAGTCATTTTTCTTCACAGTCACCGTTCCCATTGCAGGGCGAATATCAGCCACTGGCACAGATTGTTTGAAATAGCCCGTTCCAGCCTCGGCACTCTCAGGTTCCAAGGTGGTGTTACCCACTTTAATCTCTGCATTTCCTTCGTTAGCCAACCAATCGGTTCCGTGGTGCAACAGTGCATAAATGGCTTCAACCGTTGCCATCGGCGAATCCCAACGTTGGGTTTGTTTTTGTTTGAGCAGCCATATTTTCATTTCATCCACGTCAGCAACATTCCCTGATATTTCAGCAAATGCTTCAATAATGGCAGCCTGAACAGCCATCGGACGTTCATTCCAAAAATATCCGGGTGTGTTTTTTGCCCAATACATACCCAGTTCATCTGTTTTTATTGCATTTTCTTTCAACGATTTCAGTATATCGTTTGCGAGCTGAATCTTGCCATTTCGCTGCGCAACCACCGCCATCATGGCTTTACCGTAGAGCGAGAAACTTGTCCAGTATTTTTCCGATTGTGCAGTATAGAACCTCACCGCAGCCTGAGCCGATACCTGAACAGGAACAGTTGGATATTCGGAGCGCAAGTGCAAATAGAACAATTGCATGTTGCCGATACACATCTCCTTTTCGTAGTTTTTGTTGTATCTCTTCAGGTTATCAAAATCGCGGGCTATTTCCAAATCTAAATAATTCAACGCAGCAGTAAGCGGCAGACGATAAGTAGCTAGCAAATCAGTGTGGGTCATTTTGCCTAAACGGGCAAAATTCAACAGGATCTCCTGCGTAATGTAGCGGCTTTCGGGCATACCTTCGAACCATGAAAAAGCACCTGATGGCAATTGCAGTTTCAACAACTTATCCAGATATTGGGTGTTTTGCTGCTTTTGGTTATTGAGATCGAATAACAGCGCGATTTGACGTTTTTGTTCCGACTCATCTTTAGCTGCCATCACCCAGGGCGTTTCTTCCAACAACATATTTTTCAGTTCCGAGTTTTTCTCTAAATTCGACAATAAGGCTTCTCGACTACCGCCAGCCTTTTTCCAACGGTCGAACATGGCGGCCAGCTTCGGATTGGAATTAGCCATAAAAGCCGCCAAACTGTTTACATAATAAGCCGTAAAATAATCAATGGCATTACTGTTTTCGGGTACCGCCAGAGTTGGTAACGCTTGCACCGCATACCACGCCGGGTTCGACGAGAATTCGACAGACAGGTTTTTCGTATCTACTTTCGAACCGTTTTTCAACAAGTTTCCGAAGCTGAACGTGCGGATTTGATTACCACGAACAGTCAGCGGCATACTTTCGGTCAGCAATACTTTGTCGGGCAACACCGGCAAGTATTTTTGTTCACCATCACTAAAGTTTCCGGCACGAGCCACCACTTTGCAGGTAACCAATTCGTAAGGCGAAAACTCGGTTAACTCCCACTCTACCGCCTTTGTTTCCTTAGCAGCAAGTGTTAGCGCTTTTGGAGCAGCATCTTTCAACTTAATTGGCTTTTCAGTTGTCGGATCAATCATTTCAAACTGAACGTTTGCAGTCAGCGGTTTGTCCGTCAGGTTAATTACATTGGCACTCAGCATCAGTTTATCCGACCGGCGCACAAAACGTGGCAAGTTCATCTGTACCATCAGGTCTTTTTGAGTCACAGCCTGCGCTTCACCCTGTCCGAAATACAAGTCTTGTGTATGTGCCAGCATCTTCACATTCCAACGTGTCAGACTTTCGGGAGCTGTGAATGTAAACTTGACATTTCCAGCGGCATCCGTACGCAGTTGAGGATAGAAAAAGGCAGTTTCATTGAAGTTGCTGCGGATTTGAACGGGAGTCTTAGCAAATTCTCCTTGATCTTTAAACGCAAGCGGAGCCTCTATGACTTCTTGACTAGCAAGTTGCCTTACTGAACCAGTGACAGATTCTTTCTTTTGCATTCCATATCCTACTACAACAGCTTCATTTAATTTTTCATTATCTGCAATTTTCATAGAATTCATCCTGGATGACATTCCTCTAATTCTTACCGGAGCAGCATTGAACATATTCAGTCCAAACCAATCCAGTTGATTGAATTTAAATTCATCCACCACTACAAACCGGGTTTTGAAATAGGCAGAAGATGAATTATCTACACCCACACCCGAATTCCATTCAGGCGAATACGCGACAACCTCCCGGTAAGTCGGGTCAAAATCCCAATAGTGCGGATGAATGGCATCCAACGAAGCATCGTACATCCCGACCAACAATTCTGTTGGTCTCTTAGAAGTAGCACTCTCGGGAATGGTTACCGTCCATTCAGCTTTTTCGCCCGGCTGCAGCTTGTCACGAAATACACTTAAAGCCGGACTTAGCTTTTTGGACTGTAATTTACGCATCAGTTGAACGCTATTTTTATATAGCTGCCCGTCTTTCATAAACGTAAACATCACCGTCACACTGGCTCCATAACTTTCCTTAAAGGGAATATCAAATAACTTCAGCTCATTCGAGAATGGAATCCAGCGGCTTTCCAACACGGTATTGCCTTGCATTATTTCATACAAAACAAAAGAGTTAGCGGTAGAAGTTCCGAATATCACTTGCGCTTTCCCGCCAACCTCACACACTGTTTTCGGTGAGAGCAGCCACACATAGCTTTTTACAGGCGGACGTTTATCGTTCAGGTCGTACAACACAAAGGTTTTTTCCGTTTTCACTTCCCTTCCGTGCGAGTCGTGGGACGTCAATATCAACTTGTAACGGCCGGAAACCAGTTTATCGAAATCCAGCTCCAGTTTCTTATTCTTAGTATCGAAACTACCCGACAAAACCTGCCCGATTTCCTTCAGTTCTACCGACTCATTCAGTTTCTCTGCATATACCTCCGTTTCTGCCAGTTTAGAGACTGTGTATTTTACAGTGGAATTGACAACTTCGTCATTTATGGTTTGCGTGATGACTTCTATCGCTTGTTTCTCCTTGTTGTTGATCTTGCCCGGCACTTCGGCTAAAATGAACAAGGATTTATCACCTACTGAAAACGATTGTTCGCCCATTTGGGTTTCGCCTTTGGTATCTGTTACGTCAGCATACAGCGTATACGTATAAATTTGCCCATCGCGGTAAGCAGTAGTTTCACTTTTAGTTTTGGCAGGAATAAACGATACTTCAAAGGTTCCATCGGCTTTTGAGGTTGTTGTTCTGTTCACAATTTCTTTATCGGGCTCGCTGAGCCACCAGCAAAAGCGATGCGGGCGGCGAACCACGCGGTATTTCACCCTGACATCGCCAACCGGATAACCGGCATATGCTTTCACATGACCCATCAAGGTAACTTTCTCTCCAAAATTTATCTCCGATCCGGGTTTATCCATCTTCACCTCAAACGTCGGGCGTTTATATTCCTCCACCCAAATGTTTTGAGAAAATTGCCCCGATTGAAGCCTGTATGCGCCATTCAGTCCGCCTTGCGGCAAAACAAATTCACCGGCAAATGATCCGAATTCATTAGTCTTGAGGTTTTTTGCCGAGACTTTCTGACCATTTACGTCATACAAAGTCACTTCATATTCCGTCCCCTTATCAACCGTACTTTGTTTGTTTTTATTGGAATAACAGGCAATTCCTTTAAAATAGACCGTCTGCCCGGGACGATACAAAGAGCGATCAGTAAACAAGTTAATGCTGGCATTATCATTTTCGGTTGCAATCTGCTGATTAAAGTAAGAGTAGGATTCGGAAGACAAATAACGATCCTTGCCTTTGGAGAAGAAAAAGACGTTGTTCGAACTGTTGACAGAGAAAGGAAATTGGCACAAGCCGTTTTTGTCGGTGTATAATTGTTTGGAGAGCTCTATTTTGTATCCATTGTTATTCCAGCTTTTGGTATATACTTCAACACCAGCTTCTTTCTGCGGTTGTCCGCTCTGCCCGTCCAAAACATATAAACTGCCCAGGTTTGCCTCAGTGGTTCGGGTCATATAGACTAGGTCGGTAACCGTGAATTGCCCAACAGCCTGCTCTGAATTGACCGAATCGCCCTTTTCCTGCAAACTGAATTCATAGATTCCATAATCTCCTGTTTTTATTTCTACGTCGGTATTTACAGCCTCAAAGTTTGGATCCGCTTTGACTTCAATATCCCGGGTGGCGAGCAACGTACGGTTAGCATACGCTTTTTTCCTGTTCCGGTTGGTCTGTTTATAACTGTAATATTGCTCGGCCGTGGCATTAACCCGAAAAACCATCAGTTGCAACATGCGCACATTGGCACTTCGAACTCCTACTTTCAACGTGGAAGCAGGTTTTATTACACCGGCGTAATTAATATTGATACTCTTTTGAGTAATCCGGAGTTGGATATTTTTCAATATGTTTATCCGTTTATATTCCGGAAAGCGCTTCAGTCCATCACTGCAAATATCATAAGCAGTTTTGCGGTTTGCCTCCTTATCCGGCTCTTTGGATAAATAATAATTTGCTTTTTCAGCCAGTACCTCCACCACAGCCCCGTTGCCCGAATATTGTTTCTCCAGTCGGGTTAATGTTGAAAGGTAAATGGAGTCGGAGCCGCTGTTTTCTGTCCGGTTCCGCACATAATCCAACCGCTTCATATCGGCATAAAGCAAAGCCGGAACATTGTTCGCAGTCAACCGGAATGAGAGCAATTGCTGGTACGTTTGTACCACCTGATTTTCGACCGAGGCATTGTAAGCCGTATCCGGTTTATAGGTGATAAAGCTGGTGATATCAGACAGGCAGGCCGCATCGTCCAGCGGATTTTTAATGGTGGTGGCTTGCGATAGTTGCTGTAGCAGTTGTATCTTCCGGGAAGCCAGAAAATCAAAAAGCGTTGGTTGAAGCGTCCGGCTATCCTCGCCTTTTTCGAACAGCGAACCGAATTTCAGCGCATCGGTTGTTTGCAATACAGACGGGTTCTCCAGCGAAGCTTTCAGATGACTCGCTATCTTTTCGAAGTAGATATTCCGTGTCCACTCTTTCATATCTTCCGGAATAAAACCTTTCACTTCGGTTCGTTGATTAATCGTCCAGGCATCGCTTTGGTAAAACCTTTGATACAATTCGGCCGTCATCGAATGCAACAAAGCACGTTCGGCCGGATCGGTACTTTTTTCAGCAAATGCCTCGAATTCTTTAATCAGTGCCGGAGCTTCACCGGGATTCTTCTCCAACGTGAAGCGCATTTTATATACCATCGCTTTTATCACTTCCACCGCGTTCTTCTCATCCCTAGCTTGTTTCAAAATGGTTTCAACTTCTTTCAGTGCCGATTCCGGCAATTGTTTTTCGGCCAATTCATTTACTTTTTCCCAACGTTTGGCCAGCGGGAGCGTTGATTTTTGCGCCAATACCAATGTGGCTAAAACAATAGTAACAAAGACGATAAATAAAATACTTTTCTTCATATGATTGTATGGTTTTAAATAAATTCCCGTAACGAAAAACAAATATAATACCAAAAACGGATTAACAACCCATAATCCAGAAGTTATATGCTTACAAATTAATCCTGCCGCCGACATAGCCTTTTTGTAAGCCGACAAACTACCCATATCAGGAACATGGAATTTTATTACCTTTGCAAAACGAAAAACCAGGCCTTCCACTATAATTATACACGACAAATGACTTCCAATAAAAACATATTCAAAATAACCTATCCTATCTTCCTTACGCTTGTTGCACAAAACATTATCAACGTTACCAACACGGCATTTCTCGGTCGCGTAGGCGAAGTGGAACTGGGCGCATCGGCCATTGGCGGAGTGTTTTACTTCGCTATCTATATGATTGGCTTCGGGTTTAGCCAGGGTGCGCAGATTCTGATCGGCCGGCGCAACGGCGAAAAAAACTACGCCCTCATTGGCCCTATTTTCAACAACGGACTCCTCTTCAATTTCCTGATAAGCATCGTTATTTTTGCCCTTTCGGTCAAAGGGGTTCCGTATATTATGAAATCGCTCGTAAGCTCCGAACACGTATATAAAGCCTCGCTGGCCTACCTCGACTGGCGGATCTACGGTTTTTTCTTTTCGTTTATCAGCGTTATCTTTCGCGGGCTGTATGTGGGAATAACCCAAACGCGGATACTGACCACATCCGCCATTTTAATGGCAATAACCAATATTGTCTTTGATTACCTGTTGATTTTTGGTAATTTCGGGTTTCCAAAACTGGGCATTGAAGGTGCCGGAATCTCGTCGGTCATTGCCGAAGCAGTTACCTTGCTTTACCTGATCTGGCACACCATTTACCGTACCGACATGAAGCTGTACGGGCTTTTCGAATTCAAAAAAGTGGAACTCAAAACCGTCCTGCAAATTCTGAACCTGTCTATCTTCATCATGTTCCAATACTTTATTTCCATCTCCACCTGGTTCATGTTCTTTATTTTTATCGAGCGCATGGGCGAACGGCCGCTAGCTGTTACCAATATCGGGCGCAGCCTCTATATCCTGCTCATGATACCCGGACAAGCCCTCTCCACTACCGTAAACACGCTGGTGAGCAACCTCATTGGAGCCCGGCGAAAAGAAGAAGTGCTGCCATTTATCAGGCGCATCATGGGCATTGCTTTGCTATTGGTAGTACCGCTGCTGATACTCACTTTTGCATTTCCACAACTCTTTGCACGCATTTATACCGACGATGCAGACCTTATAAAAGCCTGCATCCCGGTCATGCGGGTTGTATCGGTTGCCATGCTTTTTTGTGCCGTGAGTAATATTATTTTCAACGGTGTTTCGGGTACCGGCAACACGCGCACCGCCTTTGCCATTGAATTTCTCACCTTGTTTTTCTACCTCTCGTATGTTTATTACACCGCCATCATCCACCCATATCCGGTGTCAATTGTATGGATGTCAGAATTCGTATACTGGACTATCATTGGCGGATTAGGCTATTGGTATTTGCTGAAAGGAAACTGGCGGAAGAAAGAAATTTAAAATAGTGATTTGATGATGTGTCAATATGTTGATGTGATGATAAGGGGATGAATTCTACTTATTGGTTCGACAGCATATTTTTCATACTTTTGTTACTATAATCATCACATCGTCACATCATCACATTATCACATCAATACAATGGCCAAAACCAAATCTGTTTACGTTTGTCAAAACTGTGGTGTCGATTCTCCTAAATGGATCGGCAAATGTCCGTCGTGCGGCGAGTGGAACAGCTATGTAGAAGAAGTTATCAGCAAAGACGCCACACCGAAATTTCAACTGGCAGGCGTAGAAATTGCCAAACAAAAACCAATATTAATCTCCGAGGTGGAGACATCGGAAGAAAGCCGTTTCAATACCAGTTGCAATGAACTGAACCGGGTGTTGGGTGGCGGATTAGTGCCCGGCTCACTGGTGCTTATTGGTGGCGAACCGGGCATTGGCAAGTCAACCCTGGTATTGCAGGTGGTGTTGAATATGAAGGAAAAACGAACACTTTATATTTCAGGAGAAGAAAGCGTAAAACAACTGAAACTCCGTGCCGAACGTCTCAAATTTGAGAACCCCGATTGCTACATTGTGAGTGAAACATCGCTCGAACAAGTGTTTGTGCACATTCAGAATATTCAACCCGATGTGGTGATTGTCGATTCTATCCAGACCATTTCCACCGAACTAATTGAGTCGTCACCCGGTTCGGTATCGCAAGTTCGTGAATGTACCGCCAACCTGCTGAAATTCTGCAAAACCACCGCTACTCCGGTACTATTAATTGGGCACATCAATAAAGAAGGTAGCATTGCCGGTCCAAAAGTGCTCGAACACATTGTGGATACTGTGCTGCAATTCGAGGGTGACCAACATTACATGTACCGCATTCTCCGTCCGATTAAGAACCGCTTCGGAAGTACGTCCGAACTCGGCATTTTCGAAATGCAACAAAACGGCCTACGTGAAGTCAGCAACCCTTCCGAACTGCTGCTTTCACAAAATCATGAAGGACTGAGCGGTGTGGCTATTGCTTCGGCTATCGAAGGCATCCGCCCGTTTCTGATTGAAGTGCAAGCCTTAGTCAGCTCGGCTGCTTACGGCACGCCGCAACGTTCCAGCACCGGTTTCGACCTGCGCCGCTTGAATATGTTATTGGCCGTACTCGAAAAACGTGCCGGATTCAAGATTGCCCAAAAAGACGTGTTCCTCAACATTGCCGGTGGTATCAAGGTAAACGATCCGGCTATCGACTTGGCGGTCATTTCGGCTATCTTATCATCAAACATGGATATTTCTATCGAAAAACAAGTCTGCATGGCCGGTGAAGTAGGGCTTTCCGGCGAAATCCGGCCTATCAACCGCATGGAACAACGTATCCTCGAAGCCGAAAAACTCGGGTTCAAGAAAATGATTATTCCTGACATCAACCTGAAAAGCATTAATCTGACCAAACTGAATATTGAGTTAGTGAAAGTCAGGAAGGTGGAAGAGGCGTTTCGGTTATTGTTTAAAGGATAACGGCTCCAAACTCCTTAATAAGTTAAAATCATTACATTAGAAATAAAAAAACATTATATAAAAGTAACTCTAAGCCCCTTCTGGGAATTAGAGGTAAATAAAAATTATGAATCTCCGTACAGTAAATGTTACCCGTTATATCACTCCTTTACGCGAAGGAGGTTCGTTGCCAGCATTGGCCGAAGCAGACGATGATTTTAAATATGTTGTCAAATTCCGTGGAGCCGGGCATGGGGCTAAAGCACTGATTTCAGAACTCATCGGTGGTGTAGTTGCCAAACTATTGAAGCTGCGTGTACCCGAGCTGGTTTTCGTGCAACTCGACGAGGCTTTCGGCCAGACCGAAGGCGACGAGGAAATTCAGGATCTGCTGCAAGGCAGCCGCGGACTGAATCTAGGTCTGCACTTCCTGTCGGGAGCGTTGACTTTCGACCCCGTTACCACCAAAGTGGATGGATCGTTGGCTTCGCAAATCGTATGGTTGGATGCTTTCCTGACAAACGTTGACCGCACTGTCCGCAACACCAACATGCTGATGTGGCACAAAGATTTGTGGCTGATAGATCATGGCGCAACGTTGTATTTCCACCACACCTGGACAAACTGGGAAAAACAGGCACTAAGTCCGTTTTCACTAATTAAAGACCATGTGTTGTTACCTTTCGCGGATAAGTTAGAAGAGACAAATGTTGAAATCAAAAAAATTATTACGCCGGAAGTAATTCGAAAGGTGGTGGATATGATTCCTGATGAATGGGCCGCAACAGCCGAAGAAGGTTTATCGGCCAATGATGTCCGTGAAGTATATTACCAATTTCTTATCCGCAGATTTGAAAATTCTAATAACTTTATAAATGAAGCCATCCATGCAAGGAAAACACTTATTTGAATATGCCGTGATTCGTGTTTTGCCCAAAGTGGAACGCGAAGAATTTATCAATGTGGGCATTATATTGTTCTCAAAACGGGCAAAATATATCCATATGAAATACCGGTTGGACGCACAGCGGCTTGCTTCATTCTCCACTGAACTTGACTTGGAATTGCTTGCTGAAGCGTTGAAATCATTTGAAAAAATTTGCAATGGCGAAAAATCTGCCGGCACCATAGCCCGATTCGACATTCCCGAACGTTTCCGTTGGCTAACAGCCGTGCGCAGCTCCTGCATACAAACCTCCCGCCCCCATCCCGGCTTCTCCGATAATCTCGATCTGGAAGTAGAAAGATTATTTCAGGAGTTGGTATTGTGATCATCTATACATCAAATTTTCAACAAAAACAAAGGCTTACCGATTACTCGATAAGCCTTTTTCTTTAACCAAGTGGAGATTACCGGACTCGAACCGGTCACCTTAACACTGCCAGTGTTACGCTCTAGCCAGATGAGCTAAACCCCCGAGCTTGATTTTAAATTGCAGCGCAAAGATAAGGAAGTTTTCGAAATTATGCGTACTTTTGTTTACAATTTTATCAACAAGAATCCTATTTATGCTCATATTTAATACAACTTATCTCGTTTCCGACAAAGCGCATGGCGCTTGGCTAAAATGGATTCGCGAACAACACATCCCCTTTATGTTAGACTCGACATATTTTTCTCACCCCCAAGTGGCAAGAGTAATTACAAGTGCAGAACAAGAAGGAACCTCATTTTCCGTACAATTTCGCGTTAATGATATGAGAACGCTTAAAACGTGGAATAACGAGTTTAGTGCTATTTTCAAAGAAAACTGCTCCCAACAATTTGGCACCGAAGTAATATTCTTCACCACTGTCTTAGAACTGATTGAGTAAACAATGATCAAGGAACAAATCATATTAGGTATTGATCCGGGCACCACTGTCATGGGCTATGGCATTCTGAAAGTTCTGGGCAACAAAACTGAAATGTTGGCAATGGGTGTGTTGGATCTAAAGAAATACACTGACCACTACCTGAAACTTCAACGGATTTTTGCGCGCACCTTGTCATTAATTGATGAATTTCAGCCCGACCATTTGGCTATCGAAGCTCCATTTTTTGGAAAAAATGTTCAATCCATGCTCAAGCTCGGGCGTGCACAAGGGGTTGCAATGTCAGCCGCTCTCTATCGCGACATTCCGATAACTGAATATGCACCATTGAAAATCAAAATGGCTATCACTGGCAGCGGAAGCGCTTCGAAGGAGCAAGTAGCTGATATGTTACGCCGTTATCTCAAGATCCCTCAGGAAGATATGTTGCCACAATTGGATGCAACCGACGGGTTGGCTGCTGCATATTGCCATTTCTTGCAATCAGGAAGGCCAACTTCTGAAAAAGCTTATTCCGGTTGGAAAGATTTTATAGCCAAGAACGAGGATAAGGTAAAGAAAACGAAGAAAACTACGCCTGATATATAAAAAATAGAACCTCTGACCCATAAAGAGGAATTAAGTTACTTTTGTCTCCTATCTTCTTAAGAAAGAATAGACTAATTCAGTTCCCCTTTAGGGGTCAGGGGTTGTCTACTTTTAGTTTATATATTCAAATCCCGTATAAGGAATCAAGGCTTCGGGAATACGAATACCTTCCGGAGTTTGATTATTTTCAAGCAATGCAGCCACAATACGGGGCAAGGCCATAGCACTACCATTCAACGTATGTACCAGCTGGGTCTTCTTATCATTACCTTTGAAACGGCATTTCAACCGGTTAGCCTGGTAACTTTCAAAATTCGACACCGAACTAACTTCCAACCAACGTTCCTGAGCTGCCGAATATACTTCGAAGTCAAATGTCAAGGCCGAAGTAAAACTCATATCACCGGCACAAAGACGAAGGATCCGCCAAGGCAATTCCAATTTTTCCACCAAAGTCTGTACGTAATTTACCATCTGATCCAGCGTTTCGTACGATTTATCCGGATGCTGAATTTGTACAATCTCAACTTTGTCAAACTGGTGCAAACGATTCAAGCCACGCACATCTTTGCCATACGAACCTGCTTCACGACGGAAACAAGCCGAATAAGCTGTGTTTTTTATAGGCAGGTCGTTTTCGTTTAGAATAACATCACGATAAATATTGGTTACCGGAACTTCGGCCGTTGGTATCAAATACAAATCGTCGACAGTGCAATGGTACATTTGTCCTTCTTTATCCGGCAATTGTCCTGTCCCGTAACCCGAAGCAGCATTTACCACGTATGGAGGTTGAACTTCCAGATAGCCTGCTTGCATAGCATTATCTAAGAAGAAATTGATCAACGCACGTTGCAAACGCGCACCTTTCCCTTTATACACGGGAAAACCAGCACCCGAAATTTTCACACCCAATTCAAAATCAATCAAATCATATTTTTTTGCCAAATCCCAATGAGGAACTGCATCTGCAGGTAAATTTGGCATTTCACCACCCGAACGTTCAACCAAGTTATCTTCAGCATGTTTTCCTTCCGGAACACTTGCATGCGGCAGATTTGGAATTTGAACCAACAATTCATTTAGCTTAAGCTCAACATCTGTTTGCTGGTCACCTAAAGTTTTAATGGTTTCTTTTAATTCCACCGTTTTTTCCTTAGCCTTTGCAGCCTCATCCTGCTTGCCTTGCTTCATTAACAAGCCAATCTCTTTCGACAAATTATTAAGTTCCGCCGACGCCGTATCAACCTGAACTTGCGTTGCCTTTCGCAAATTGTCTAATTCCACCACCTGAGCAACGATAGCAGTTCCATCAAAATGTTTTTTCGCCAAGCGGGCAATCACATCATCGGTATTTTCGGTAATATATTTGAGTGTAAGCATGTTCTATATATTTACAATTTAACCATCACCCACCCTAAATGAGCCAGGCCCTGATTTTTTGAATTATTATTCTTATATCTAATAAAAAAATCTCCCGCAATTTTACATAAATGTAAAACAACAGGAGATTTATGTGTGATGCGTATCGACTAAGCTTAGTTAGCTGCTTCGATAGGTTTTACAGAAACAAATGACTTGTTGTCTTTCTTTTTTCTGAATTCTACAATTCCATCAACAAGCGCAAACAAAGTGTGGTCTTTGCCCATGCCAATGTTTTCACCAATGTGGTGTACTGTTCCGCGTTGACGAACTATAATGTTACCTGCTTTTGCAAATTGACCACCGTAAATTTTAACGCCAAGTCGCTTGCTTTCCGATTCACGACCGTTTCTTGAGCTACCCGCCCCTTTCTTATGTGCCATTTTCTTTTAATTTTTTTTCGGTTAAGCTACAATTTCTTTGATTAAAATCTCTGTGAAATTCTGACGGTGACCGTTACGTTTGCGGTAACCTTTACGACGTTTTTTGTGGAAAACGATTACTTTTTCGCCACGTACGTGCGATAACACTTCACAGACGATTTTTGCACCTTCAACTGTTGGAGCACCTACTGTAACTGCACCTTCGTTGTCGATCAATAATACTTTTGTAAATTCAATTGCAGAGCCTCTTTCGGCTTCTTCCATGCGGTGGATATACAGCCTTTTACCTGCTTCGGCTTTGAACTGTTGTCCCAAAATTTCTACGATTGCGTACATTATTTTTAATGACTTTTCTGATTACATCGGGAAGGTGAGATGCCTATGGCAGTGCTTCTTATTTACCTTATCCGAAATTGAGGTGCAAAAATACAATTTTATTTTTAATCTGCAAAGGACTAAGCCTAAATTATTTCCAGTTCACCATTGCATAAAAGAATGTGCTTCCATTTAGTTTGGTTAGTTCGTCAAATATCAACCAATCTTCACGGAAGTCATTGTCAACGAGCCCATAACTGCTTTATCATTAAAAAATGTAATCTGTTCAGTTTCATCTTTTAGCGCCAAAGCATAAAGCAATGGCAAATAATGATCGGGGGTCGGTATGCTCAATTGCACTTCCTTACCTAACGATTTATAATTGATCAACTCTTTATGATTGTTATCCAGAATTAGATCTTTAACCGTTTTATTCGCCTCCAGTGCCCAATCATAGCCATATTCAGGTTCATCAACTTTGTCCCAGGCTACCATCCTTAGATTATGAACAATATTGCCACTGCCTACAATCAATACACCCTTATCTCTAAACGAAGATAGCTCCTTAGCAAGCTCATAATGCTCCTTGGGCGACTTATTATAATCAAGACTCATTTCAATAACAGGAATATCCGCTAAAGGATACATGTGTTTAATCACACTCCACGACCCATGATCCAGTCCCCATTTTTGATCGGCCTGAACAGCCGTACCGGAAATTGAGCCAATAACTTCCTGAGCCAATTCAGGACTTCCAGCTGCTGGATATTGCACTTCGTAAAGTTCACGCGGAAATCCGCCAAAATCATGAATGGTTGGAGGCTTCGGCATGGCAGTTATTAAGGTACCTCTGGTTTCCCAGTGCGCCGAAACACAGATAATCGCATTTGGCTTTGGAATTGATTTACCCAGATTTTTCCAACCACGCACAAACCCATTTTCCTCAATGGCATTCATCGGACTTCCATGCCCAACAAACAAAACGGGCATACGCCCGTTTTTAGCCTCAAATTGATTTAGATTGTTCAGATTCATATTATATGTTTATTAAATCAATCATTTACTATATTTTAACTAAATATCAACTTATCAAAAACTCAACATCACACAAAATTTTTATTTTCTCACCAACCAATACGCCTCCGGTTTCAAGAGCAGCATTCCACACCATACCCCAATCTTTACGGTTTATTTCACCTGAAACTGAAAATCCGGCCTTTTTATTTCCCCAAGGATCATTCATCAAACCACCATATTCAACCGACAATGTCACTGGCTTAACAATTCCTTTAATGGTCAGATTGCCTTTAAGTTCATAAGTGTCCTCATCTTTTTGAGTCATGACTTTTCCTTCAAATTCTATTTTTGGATAATTTTCAACATCAAAAAAATCAGCACTTTTCAAATGCGTATCTCGGTCAGCAACTTCCGTATCGATCGAGGCTGTGTTTATTGAGAAGCTAACAACCGTAGTTGATAAATCGTTCTCGACCATCGTTGCTTTACCTTCAAATTCTTTAAAGCTCCCCAAGATATTGGAAATCATAAGGTGTTTCACCTTAAACTGTACTCTGCTATGCGTTGGGTCAATGACCCCCGTCAATAATTTTGCGTCTATTGTAGCCATATTATTTATAAATTGATATTTTACGAACAATTATTTACTGAGACCTAATTGATTCATATAGGTTTGATTATCCCAAAAAAGATATTCTTCGATCATGACTCCATCTTTCCATATCCCTACTGTACACATTGGCAGTTTAAATGATTTCCCGGTTGATTGAATAAACTTACCGTCGCCAATAGGCATTGGCTGCGTAAAAGTTCCTGTCATCTCACCAATCACACAGGTCATATTGCCTGAGCCAAATCGAACAGGATGTACTTTAATACTAGTGTTTGGAGCATAGACGAACATACTTTTAAGATCTGCAATGTGACGTTCAATTCCGACTGTAAAATGTCCGTCAGGCCAGTTCACTTTAATGTCTTTTGCATGACTTTCGTGAAGACGAACCCATTGCTGATTACTAAACACTGTAAAATCGAGTGTATCAAATTTTTGCAAATACAGAGAAACGAGCGCATTGCTTGCTGTCAGCTTCTTGATTTGAGCGCGCAATTCAGCAACTTCCTTTTGGCTTACTGCTTTTCTTGATTGCTGTGCAGAAGCATTTGCCGAAATAAATAATGTTGTAACGACAACAACGTAGATTAGTTTTTTCATCTTTCCTAATTTTAAAATGATTATAAATTTGTTTTGATTTCCATAATGCAAAGATACGATCAGCCAAAAGTCAAGTGGTAACACTTTTAAGAAAGATGGTGGTACTTTTAGGAAATTATACTGCGTGTCATTTCTCTAAACTGAGTTGGAGTGACAGAAAGTTTGTTTCGAAACACACGGGTAAAATAAGATTTCTCATTGTAACCCAGATCAAAACCAATCTCAGAAACGGATTTATCGGAATGAATCAACTGATTTTTGGCTTCAATAAGCTTGCGGGTATCAATAATTTCCGAAACACTTTTCTGAAAATTATTCTTGCAAATAATATTCAAATTGCGTTCTGACATATTCATTTTATCAGCATAAAATGAAACACCTTCATCTCGCCGAAAATTCTGCTCCAAAATTCGAAGGAAATTATTGAACGTCGCTATTTGTGATGTCTTCATGGAACTCTCTACCGGAATGTTCCTTTTTCGCTCAGTTTCAATCATCGAAATAAGTCCGGTAGTCAAATATCGTATGGTAGTCCAATCGGGGGTTTCCTGATTATATTCGGCATGTATGATGCTGCAAAGATTTACAAATCGGTTAGTACACATATCCGGAGCAATCGGAATATTGGTAGACATAAAAAAATTAGAATAAAAATTGAGTTTTGAATCGGGAATAAATTCATTCTGGTAGTTAATAACCCAACCACGCAAATCATCATGAGCAACAACACGATGCATTTTACCTTGCGACACATAGCTCACAAATGGTGCAAAAACCACCTCCGATTGAAAATCAATAAAATGCTCCAAACCACCCTGTGTAACAATTATAATTTCTTCAAAATCATGAAAATGAACATCTTCTGATTTTGATTGAAGGATTTTCACAACATCCTCCGTTATTTCGAATATATGAAATTGTTTGTCCATTAAAAACAAAGATTAACCGATTAAAAGAGTATTATCACAAAGATAATTCTTTCATAAAAAAATAAGCATCAGAAAACAAAAAATAAGTTCAGAAATATCCAAGTTGCTCATTTCTGTTTAACCCTTTGTTTATTGCTATAATTCAAACGTTTGCAGTTCGTCATCTAATAGTATTTTATCTCCGCTTTTTTATTGTCCTTTATTTTTGTAATTTTGTAGTGATTTATTTATATCAGACCATGAAAATACAATTCAACATACACTATAAAACTCAATGGGGACAATCCATGTACCTATTGATTCATCATTCGTCTGATCAATCCAATATCGCTCCCACTGACGGATTTGTAATGCAGTGCAATGATAAATCAGAGTGGAAAGTTGAAATAACCACAGATTTAGTCGAATCAATATCGTATCAATATGCAGTTCTGAATCCAGACAAATCGCTTAATTATGAATATGGAGGAATTCGGAAAGTTCAATTTCCAACAGTAAAAAACTCGGTTATAATTTATGACAACTGGCGGGCATCGTATGGCGACAGCCCATTCGTAACAGCTGCTTTTCAGGATTGTTTTTTCAGCAGAACCAAGCACGAAAACACAAGTGAAAATCAGGAAGGAAATCTGGTACTCCGAATCAACTGTCCGCAAATGGAGCCAAACCGGCACTTTGCCATAGTTGGAAATCAGGAAGTATTAGGCAATTGGGATGTAGCTCACAAAGTACAGTTAAATGAATCGCAATATCCGGTTTGGACCATTGTTCTTGATGCTTCTAAAATAAAATTTCCACTCGAATATAAATACTTAATTGTTGACACTAAAACTGATGAAGTCTTGGCTTGGGGAGGTGGACCTAATCGTCTGGTTACAACCGCAGACAAACATGCGCTCACCATTGTAAATGATGAACATTTCATTCGCACAATTCCGTCATGGAAAGGAACCGGTGTGGCTATACCTGTTTTCTCGTTAAGAAGTGAGGAAGGTTTTGGGATTGGAGAATTTAATGATTTAAAGAAAATGATTGATTGGGCAAAAAAAACAGGCCAACGCATCATTCAGACTCTCCCAATCAACGACACCATTTTGTATCATACGAACTACGATTCATATCCTTATAATGCTGTTTCGGTGTATGCTTTACATCCTATTTACTTACACCTGGAAAGTATTGGGAAACTTAAAACTAAAAAGCAAAGAGATCATTTCCTGGCAAAGAAACAAGAACTAAACGCGCTAAAATTCTCTGATTACCAGAATGTAATGAGCGCCAAATGGGAATTCTTCAAAATCATTTACCCTCAGGAAAGTCCTGCTGTTTTTGCGTCTGAGGATTACAAAACTTTTTTCGAAAGCAATAAAGAATGGTTGGTCCCTTACGCTGCTTTCTCCTATTTGCGCGATTTGAACGGAACACCTGAATTTGGCAAATGGCCGAAATTCAGCGTTTATGATCAAGCGGAAATTGAAGCATTGTCATTGCCCGGTTTAGAACATTATAACGATATTGCAATTTTTTATTTCTTACAATATCATCTTCACAAACAGTTAATAGAAATACACGATTATGCGCGGGCTAATGGAATAGCCATTAAAGGTGATATCCCGATCGGGGTAAGCCCGCGAAGCGTAGATGCCTGGGTCGATCCATATCTGTTTGATACGAATTTGCAAGCAGGTGCTCCCCCAGACGATTTCTCTGCAACTGGCCAAAATTGGGGTTTCCCGACTTACAACTGGGAATTAATGGAAAAGAACGGCTATCAATGGTGGCGGAAACGCTTCCAGAAATTGGCTGAATACTTTGATGCATATCGTATTGATCATATTCTCGGATTTTTCAGAATTTGGGGAATTCCGGTCAATGCAGTCTGGGGATTAACCGGAAGTTTCCAACCAGCCCTGCCATTCACCCATAAAGAATTGGAATCAAAAGGACTATGGCTGGATGAAAATCGATTTTTAAAGCCTTACCTGAAAGAACATGTGCTTTATGCTACTTTTGGCAAATATACTGACGATGTGATCCGGGAGTATTTAGTGACCGATGGCTGGCAAAACTATAAGTTCAAACCGGAATTTGATACTCAGAAAAAAATAGAGAAACATTTTGCATCGTTGGGATATAATTTTGGGAACAAAGAAATTCTGATTCGAGATGGACTATACATGTTGCACTGCGAGGTGCTTTTTGTTCGCGATACGCATCAGCCCAATAGGTTTCACCCACGAATCTCAATGCACAGCTCGGCCAGTTTTCGCGATTTACCGGAAGAAACCCGACGATTGCTGGATAAAATCTATGTTGATTATTTTTATCATCGCCATACAGATTTCTGGAAACAACAGGCGCTAAAGAAGCTGCCTGCTTTGATTTCGGCTACCAACATGTTGGTTTGTGGAGAAGACTTAGGCATGGTGCCCGATTCGGTACCCGATGTAATGAATAACCTGGAAATTCTAAGTTTAGAAATTCAGCGTATGCCCAAAAAGCCGAACACAGAGTTTGCTATGCCTTCGGACGCACCATACCGTTCGGTTTGTACTACTTCGACTCACGACATGAACCCAATTCGCGCCTGGTGGGAAGAAGATCCGATCTTAACCCAACGGTTTTACAACAGGGCTTTAAATATGCAAGGTCCCGCACCAGCCACTTGCGAAACATGGATTGCAGAGCGAATTATCGAACAGCATCTTGATTCAAATGCCATGTTGATTATTTTGCCCTGGCAGGATTGGATGGCTTTAGACTCGACGTTATGCCTCGAACATCCATTTGCTGAACGTATCAACGTACCAAGTAATCCACGTAATTTTTGGTGTTACCGCATGCACATGACGTTAGAACAGCTTTTACAAGAAGATGATCTGAATAATAAGATCAAAGAAATGATAGAAAAGTCAGGAAGATAATAACCGTCAACTCCTAAAGGGGAGTAGACGCCTGAGTTATTTGACCTGTCTAAACAAAATAGAAACATAAAATTCACATACTTTAGACCAACCTCTTTTAGGGGTTAGGGGTAATAACAAATAAAAAGAATGAGCGATCAACGTTACAATTTACGAGGTGTTTCAGCATCAAAAGAAGATGTACACAATGCAATTAAAAATATTGACAAAGGTTTGTTTCCAAAAGCATTCTGCAAAATAATTCCTGATTTTTTAGGTAATGATCCGGACTATTGCAACATTATGCATGCCGATGGAGCAGGAACAAAATCGTCGCTTGCTTACGTTTATTGGAAAGAAACTGGTGATATTTCGGTTTGGAAAGGCATTGCACAAGATGCATTAATAATGAATATTGATGATTTATTATGCGTAGGTGCAACAGATAATATCCTCCTTTCATCTACCATTGGACGAAATAAAAACCGAATTCCGGGTGACGTTATTTCCGCGATCATTAATGGTACGAATGAACTAGTTGAAGAATTAGCAACTATGGGTGTGAATATCTATCCAACCGGTGGTGAAACTGCCGATGTGGGCGATTTGGTTCGAACCATTATTGTGGACAGTACAGTTACTTGCCGAATGAAACGCTCTGACGTAATTGACAATGCCAATATTAAGCCCGGCGATGTAATAGTGGGTCTTTCGTCGAGCGGAAAAGCCACTTATGAAAAAGAATACAATGGTGGCATGGGAAGCAATGGGTTAACTTCAGCCCGCCATGATGTTTTTGCAAATTATTTAGCTGTAAAATATCCCGAAAGCTACAATGCTGACATACCACAAGATTTGGCTTATTCTGGCTCTTGCAAATTAACCGATGGCATTGATGAATTGGGAATTGATGCTGGAAAATTAGTTCTCTCCCCTACCCGTACTTATGCACCGGTTGTGAAAAAATTATTGGCCGAGCTTCGTCCGAATATTCATGGCATGGTACATTGCTCGGGTGGTGCACAAACCAAGATCCTTCATTTTGTAGACAAATTGAAAGTAGTAAAAAACAATCTGTTTCCTGTTCCACCTTTGTTCCAGTTAATACAAAAAGAATCGGGCACCGATTGGAAGGAAATGTACAAAGTATTCAATATGGGTCATCGATTGGAAGTTTATCTTCCTGCTGAATATGCCCAACAAGTAATTGAGATTTCAAAATCGTTCAACATAGAAGCTCAGGTAGTAGGATATTGCGAAGCTTCGGAAAAAACAGAACTATTGATTGAAAGCGAATTTGGCCAATTTGAATATTGATTAGCTCCCTAACACACACTATAAACTCTTAAAAGGTTCATTTAAGCATTCTAAATGTTTGACTGAACCTTTTAAGTTCTTAGTAATTGATTCCAAAAAATCTCTCAAATGATTCTAAGACAAAGTCGAAAACCCTAGAGAGTTTCAACTAATTCAGCAAGGAGCCAATATTGGAAGTAAAAAGTTTCACGGCAATAGCCAGCAAAATAATCCCGAAAAATTTCCGAAGAATATAAATCCCTCCTTCACCAATCAGCTTCTCAATTTTTGAAGTTGATCTTAAAACCAGGTAAACAAAAAGCATATTCAATATCAGCGCAATGATTATGTTTTCTGTAGCATACTCAGCCCTGAGCGAAAGCAAGGTTGTGAAGGATCCGGGACCTGCTATGAGTGGAAAAGCAATGGGAATGATTGATGACCCTCCTTCCGGTCCTTTATTCCGGAAAATTTCAATATCCAGAATCATTTCCAAAGAAAAAATAAAAATAATCAGAGCTCCGGCAACGGCGAATGACTGAATATCAACATTAAACAACCGGAGAACCGCTTCGCCCGAAAACAGAAAAACAACGAGAATGATCAATGCAACAGCACTGGCTCTCAAAGCATGAACATTTTGACCCTTACGTTTGATATTGAGTATAATGGGAATTGAACCCAATATATCAATAATAGCAAAAAGGACCATAAAGGCACTTGTAATCTGTATAAAGCTAAAATTCATAATTTATAATTTTCAATCAATACCGTTGAGTACAACCGCAATAAACACCTGTTCATTCCAACTGCTTCAACGTATCCTTATTTACATTTCTTCTTTCATTATCAAAGACCCAGCCCCATTTATTGAAGTATTTAATCATATTTTTGATATGAATGAACAACAACCGGATATCGGTATATGAACCACGGATATGTTGGTGAACCACTGAAACATCCGGATAAAACACTGTTCGATAGTTACGATGAATCCGCCTTGTCAAATCAATATCTTCAGGATACATAAAAAAACGCTCATCAAACATTCCAACTTGTTGAATAGCTTCAGTTCTTAAAAACATAAAGCAACCTGAAAGGTAAGGAACATCCATGATGCGATTGTAACCCGATTCATGTAATTCAAATCGTGCAGTTCGTTTTTCCGTCCAGTGTTTTGGCAAAAAACGCCTAAAAATCAAATCAAAGGGTGTTGGTAATAATTTACAAAGATACTGAATTTCTCCGTCAGGATAATACACTTTAGGCATCAATAATCCAACGATTGAATTATTATTCATAAATTCAACAATTTTACCAAGAATACTTGAATCAAAAACGATATCGGGATTAATAATTAAATGATAGGGAATGTTTTGTTGAAGAGTTTGGCGAATAGCAATATTATGAGCAGCCCCATAACCAATATTCTTTCCATTAAAAATATAAATTGCATCTAAATATCTTAATTCCAATAGTTCTGTGGGAGAATTATCAACCAAAAATACTTCAGAAACCAACTTTGATTTTCGAAACATCCCAACTAATAAAGCGATTTCCTTAAGCGGGTGCTTATAAAGAACTATCGATACATTTAGCATATTTGCAATTCGTTTAAGACTAGAAGTATATTTCTTGCATTATTGGGTTTATCTGATCTTTTAAAAAATTAGATCTCACCCATTCTTTTGCATTTTCTGATAATTTGGCACGTAATTCATCTGATTTCAGTAGCTTTGAAATTGCTTCTGCAAACTTCACAACATTTTTATTTTCCACAACCAACCCGGAGTAATTATTTTTATTTACCCACAGAGCACCAGATCCCTCAATATCAAAGGACACAGCAGGCAAACCGCAATATAAAGCTTCGGCCAAAGCAACACCAAATGCCTCGCTACGATTATGAGATGGAAAAGCAAAAACTTCAGACGCATACAAATAATACTTCAGTTCATTGTCAGAAAGTTTTCCTATGAACTGAATCCGCGAGTTCTGTCCTGCTTTCTTTTTAAGCTTATCGGTCATTTCTCCTGTTCCTGCAATCACAATAACACAATCCTCTTGAATCAATTTCTCTACGTCAATCAGATAATCAATGCCTTTGTAAAACACATGCCTGCCAATAAAAAAAACAATTTTCTTATTCCCAAACTTTGCTTTTATCTTATCGATCTCAACTCTTTCTGTTTCCAATAAATCAAGTTTACTCTCGTCTACCGTATTAGGCAAGACTACCGTTTTATATAAGAATTCTCTCAACGGAAAAGAATTATTTCTATACATATCACTGGTGGCTATTATCTTATAGGATTTTTTCAAAATCCATTTTTCAACAGGCTTGTAAAACGAATAGAAATACTGCTGTCCTAAAATATCAGCATGCCAATGCAAAACTATCTTTGCCCCATGAAGATTTAATGTAAGTAGATAAGTGGCAACAAGGGGATTTGGAAGATGAAGATGAATAAAGTCTGGCCTGTAAGAATTAATCATCTTTTTCAACTCCATCCAATAACGGAACGAAAACGGCTGTGAGGATAAGGTGAAAGTTGAACCAACTCGCAATACATCCACGTCTCCTGCATTATAATTTGTTCCACTTTCATGATTAAAACAAATAATCTTTTGGTCGAAGTAAGGTTTTAACTCATCGATAATTGTACGCGCCACATCCTCTATTCCACCATAATATGGATAAAAATATTTTGAAATATGTAGGATCTTTTTCATAAATAATCTCTTAAAACACTCGTAACAACAATGCTAAACCAATATTTACACGATACAGTATCCGATAGATAAGACTAGCATCACTTTTACCACCAGCCGTAGACTGATTTGAGGCATGCCTGCGATAATGCAGTAACTTTTTATCAATCATCTTCGTCTCACCTTTCCACTCTGCAAGTATTCCTAACCAAATATCGTGTGGAACTGGTATCGTAGGGAAAGGAAGTGCAGTTTTCAACAACTCTTTTCGGAGTACCATGCAGCAGCCTAAATAAGAACAGTTCATCAAATTCGCAACTATCCCTAACTTTGAGTTATTTCGCTGAAAATAAGAGGAAGTTAGCTCCCGTCCAGCCTCGTCAATAATAATGCAGTTGTGCAACAAGCAAAGACTATCTTCTATTTCAGTTAAACTAACCACTACCTTGTCATCAGTCCAAACATCATCCTGATCAGCTAAAAAAATAAAATCTCCAGCTGCATGATTTAATGCATTTTCAATATTTTGCGTTACCTTATTAAAAGAAAAATAGTTTGACTTGCTTGAACTTTCGTGTACAAACACTTTAATTCTATCATCGTGATAACCATTAATTATTTCTATCGTTTTATCAGTAGACCCGCCATCGGATATTATAATTTCATCCCCAGACCCTAATTGTGGAATAATTGAATCTAACTGGACTTTAATGTATTTCTCGCCATTATAGGTGGGAATGCAGACTGAAATCATATACGAGTTTTTAGGAAATAGATAAGCTTAAAAACAAAATACTTAAACAAATTATTATAGCTTAGATCTCTCAACATTGCTAGTTGCATTTTATTGTCTTGAACAGTTTTTTTTAAATTTTGCAGTTTAGATTGAATATAACAAAAGAAGCCATTGCTTTCTTTTGCACCTATTTGGTTAGATTGATGCTGACGATATAAAATAGTAGGTTCACTAATGTATCCAATTTTTCCGTATTTACCAACACATAATGCAACCCACGAATCATGCATTCTTGCGTTTTCTGAAATTGGCAAACAAACTTCCCTGGATTTCTTATTGATCATTATCGTACATCCTGTAACTCCATTGCAAACAGCCAAATAATTAAAACTAGCTAGTAGTTGTGGATCTAACTTAGAAAAATTCCAAAAAGATGAATGAATTACTTCTCCCCTCATATCAACTACCGTCAAATCTGTATGAACTAATATCGGACAATGAGGAGCATTATTTTCCATTTCAATCATCTTTTGTATTGAAATTTTGATTTTGTCCGGCAACCAGATATCATCATGATCACAAAACATCATATAATCCGCTTCACTGCTATAAGCAAGCAGGTGCTCAAATGATTTTAACGTTCCAATATTTCCAACTATATCAGTCAAAACGATAATCTTTTCAGGATAATCATTTTGATAATTATAGAGTATTAGATTTGTACTATCTGTCGAACCATCATCCCGAACTATAAGTTTCCATTCGGTATAGCTCTGATTCAAAATGGAATCAATTAATTGGATTAAATATCTTTCACTTTGAAAAGTTGACAATAAGATATTTATCATAATAACAATGAGTTATAAAATATTTTTCCGTACTTAATTAAACAAGAATGTAGAATACGAGCTGAATATTGAATTAACAACAAGTTGATTTATAAAATACAAAAAAGAAATGAGTAATATCACCGATTGGGCAAACGCCTTTGGCCTTATAAGATCAATTGAAAGTGGTATTAAGAAAATCTGCACACAACTTAAAAGTTCGAACTCCCTGAATGCCAAAATAGGAACAGAAGAGAACAAATAAAAGAAAGCAACCCCAAAGCAACTAATCTTTGTCAATATTACAACATATCGGTTTTTAGATTTTCCCGCATTAACGATAAAAAATAAAGAGACAACAATCTGAATTAAAACTCCAAAATTAAATATATTTATTCTATTATGTGTTGTTTTCTGTAATTCTGAATACACTCTCACTTTTTCTGAAAAAACTCCAAATTCAAATTTACTCAGAATACTGATAATGTCAAACTTTAAGAGACACATAACTATTGGAACTATTAGAACAAATAGCCATACAATTTGATTGATTTTCTTTGTATTTAAAAAGTAAAACAAAAGAAAAATGATTGAAGAATAATGAAAAAAGATTGCAATTAAAAGAAAGGAAACAAAGCGTTTAAAATTATTTTCTACAATAGAAGGAATACTTAACAATAAAAAGCCAATTGCCACTCCAGCTCTAACCTGATTCATGTCATGCAAAAAAAAGACGCTTGAGAAATATATTAGAAGCGATAACAATTTATAATCGGAGATTTCTTTTACCGCCTTTATTTTGAGAGTTACTCCCAACAGAGCGTATACGAAGAAAACAATTTTGATTCCATCTCCTAAATAAGTCTTTGCAAGAGAAGATATCAAAATAAAACTTGGTTCTAATCTATAATTATTAAAAAAATTGGATGGGGTATAGAATAAGATCGAAAACTCTTGTACTGATTTATACAGCATTTCATAAGTTTTATAATCTGCACCAACTTCACTACTCCTTAATCCTGAAAAAAAGACGAGAAATACTCCACTAAGAATAAGCAATTGAACTTTAGACTCGCGGGTCAATTTATCTTCCAGCAAAGCTATACACAAAAACAAGAAAAACAGCAAATAATAAACCAACATACTAAAATCAATTTAATTTAAATAGTATTATATGAGCGATTTAAACACCTTTTCAATTTTTGTTATACTTTGCTCCCACGAAAATCTTTGTATATAATTATGCCCATTCTCAGCAAGCGTAATTCTCAATTCGCTATTATGAAGGACTTGACTCAATTTATCCGCCATATCTTGAATATTCTTCGGTTCAACTAAGAGAGCAGTTTCGTCATTTAAAGCATAAGCTGCATGCCCATCAATACTCGTACAAACTAATGCGCAACCACAGTTTAGAGCTTCTGCTGGTGGAAGAGCCCAACCCTCAGCATTACTTGGAGAGAAAAATATGGCAGACCGATTGTAAATATCAATCAAATTCAGTGGAGACTGATTATATTCAATCCAATCAGGAATTTTTACACTTCTTTTATAAACACCAAAAAGAGAAACTCGGAGATCCGGATATTTCTCTTTACAAATCTTAATTGCTTCTAATCCATACATTGAACCTTTACGCTCTTCTTCTGAATATAACATGCAAATCGACCTATTAAACCTTTGATCGATTGGCGTTATTGTGTAGAACTTTTTTTTATCTATGGCATTATAAATCAATATTGGTTTTTTCGCACTAGTATCTTCAAGTATTTTGGACAAATAATCATTGATTACGATATGATTTATTGGGAGTTTATACGATTTAATGATGTTATTCTCCGACGAGATCCACAACTCATGATCCTGAATGAGATTAACCTTTGCACCTTTGCATTTTGCCAATTTCTCAATTTCAAAAGCAGCAGCAAAGTTTGTCGAAAAAACAATTTCTCCATCTTCAATTGTTCTATCACTAATTCTTGAAATTGTTTTAGTTTGTATAGTATCGTATAAATCAAACCACTGAGGTTTAGAATTGAAATGAAATGTTTTTATTCTGATTATTCTTAAAAACAGTGGCATTCGATACTTTGCATATGGTACAAACAAAGAATGATAAACAATTACATCGTGACCCAGTGCAGCCAACCGGTTTGCATATTCATACATAATTTTATGCCCTCCACCTGCTCTTAGAGGAAATGAAGGTAAAATTACATTAATTTTCATGAAGCTGTTTCTTTGAATATAAAATAATAATAGTACCAACAATTATTACTTCCACCATCTGCGCAACAATCCAATTTAAAGCTGCAGCAACTGTTCCGTAAGTTGGAATATATATAATGTTAAGTACCACACTGAAGATTCCGATAAACAATCCGACAAATGGTGCATATCGCTGCAACCCCATACCATATAACCCCTGAACAGTCAGCAAACTGGCAATAATCACAAAAAAAGGTAAGACTGAGAATAGTTTCAATAAATTTATAGATTCTCTAAATTCAGTGCCTAACAATACATTTACAAACGTAGAACTAAGAAAATATATTAACAAACACAAAATGACCGATACTAATGCAACTACAATTATTGCTTTTTTAAGCAATTTCAAACCACTGATCTTTGAATATTCAAACTCCCTGCTTATTCTAGGAAAAATTGCAATATTGATTGGCATACTTGTCAACATAAGGATAGCCATGATTATCTTTTGGGCTCCTCCATAAATACCAATATCATAATTAGAATGATACAGCCCTAACACAGTTATATTGGCAGTTGTGTATAGACTAACAAACAAGCTATTTAGAAATATTGGAAAGCTTTTTTTCAATATATTCTTCCTTATTGATTTTTCCGTTTTGATATAAAGGATTTCAAAATGCTTTATAACGTATACAAGCGCCCCTATACCAAATACAATATAAGTCAAAGACATTAAAAGAGGGTAAATAAGATAGTCTGTAATCGATTTCACAAAAATAACTGTCAATATCAGCCCAATCCCTTTAATCAAAATATTGAATATAGCCATTTTTCCCATTTCTTCCATTCCTTGAAAAAACCAGGTAGGAAAAAGGACAATTCCAACATTCATCAGAAAAACAAAAAGATATAACGTGAAATCGCTACTTACTTTATAAAATGTAAAATAGAGAATTACCAAACCAACAAAAGAAAGTAAAAGCAAGACGGTTTTTTGCTTTATTACAGTCCAGAATATCTGTGTAATGTGAACCTTGTTCTCTTTATTTACAGCAATTTCACGCGTTGCAGAATAATCAAACCCAAAATTAACAATAAGAGTACAATAGGAAATAATATTTTGAGCATAAGTTACTTTTCCAAACACATCAGCACCAAGCACCCTAACAATATAAGGTATTATCAGTAAAGGAATTAAATAATTCGCAAACTGAAGCACTCCCAACCACGTCATATTTTTGAGAATCTGACGATTGGATTTTATCGTATTTAGTATTAAACTCAAATTTGGTTCCCCTATTCGTATTTCTCCATTTTGTCATCAATGCTCACATCCTTTTGAGAGCTTTGAATCTTAATGTAGGTCATCAGACTTTCGGCTCCAGCCTGATAGCAAGCTTCCTGTGCTTCCTTAACCACTTTCATAATATCTTCATAAGTTCCCTCCATGACGGTTTCAAAAGGTGTAACTTTATATCTTAATCCTGAAGTAGCAATAACCTCAATAGCTTTATCAACTAAAGCATATGGATGAACTGAAGACGAACTTGGTAAAATTTGCAATGCAATATTAACTATTTTGTTCATTTTGTTGGCAATTTACGAAATATTAAGTTGAAACGGTGATTGTAATTAAAAATTGTGCAAGAAATCTAACATTTACCTTGTTTAATAAGAATAAATCGTCTGTTTCTAAAACGAAAAAAACCCGAAATTTCTTTCGGGTTTTTTTAATATCCAAGTTTACCGAATTTTTATTCAGCAACTTCTTCTGTAGCAGCAACCTCAGCAGGAGCTTCTTCCGCAACTGCTTCTGCAGCCGCTGCAATTGCTTCAGCTTTCTTCTTTGCTAATTCGGCAGCTTTTGCTTTGTTTACTTCCACTTCGGCAGCCAAACGTGTTTTAGCAGCAGCTTGTTTTTCTGCGGCCAATTGCTCTTTTGTCTTAATTAGATTTGATTCTTTACTTGATTTCCAAGCCTCGAAACGTTTGTCTGCTTCAGCTACATCGAATGCACCTTTTTTGGCACCTTCCAATAAGTGTTTCTTCAACAATACACCTTCGTTAGAAAGAATATTGCGAGTAGTGTCGGTAGGTTGAGCACCTGTTGACAACCAATACAAAGCACGCTCGAACTTCAAATCGATTGTTGCAGGGTTGGTGTTTGGGTTGTAAGAACCGATACGTTCGATAAATTTGCCATCACGTGGCGCTTTGCTGTCTGCGATCACGATATGATAGTAAGCATATCCTTTACGACCGTGACGTTGCAATCTGATTTTTACGGGCATTTTTTTTTTATTAAATGATTATACCTAATGCTTTTTCTCGAAAAGCGGTTGCAAAGATAGCGTTTTTATTTGAAAATAAAAAGATTGAAGAAAATTGTTGTTGATAAGTTGTCAATTACTCATTAAACACCCAGGCACTTTCAAATCTGCTATCTGCTTTTCGGAGGCTTTGCATATATTCGCTTGCCTTCTTATTATCAGAAAATGATTGAATTGCAACGCGATACATCTTAGAATGCGACAATACATGAGCCTTAGCGAATTTATCTCTAATTAATTCATCGCAAAAGCGTTGGGCTGATTCTTGTGATGGCAGACTGGCTACAATTACATGATAATTATTTATTTCATCAGGTTTTTGATTAATTGTTTTGACGGGCTTTATTATAGTTGATTTTTTAGTCTCCACTTTTTCAATTTCAGTCACTTTAATTTCAGCTGTCTTAATCTCGACATTTTGGTTATTAGAACCTTCAAACGAGTGTACAAAAGGCAACGATGCCAGGCTTGCATAATCCGTTTGACGGACATCGGTTATACGGGGAGACATTAAAAACAAACCAAGAACCAACACAGCAGCAACAGCATATTTCACAACCTTATTCGAAGGCATGGAAATAGTAATATCCTTGCGCTTCTTCACTACATGAACTTCCCTTGGTGCAATGTATAAATCAGACAGTCCAATATTTTGAGGAAGGAAATTTGAATTATAAACTGGATTAAAAGTAAGTGAGCCTGAATCATTTTTATGCAAAATACCCAAGTCCCCAATTACAACATTGCCATTTCCAGCCAACTGAGTATTGATATATTCAACTTTATTATCGATATATTCAACAGCTTTTCGATAACTGATTTGTTCCGCCCTGGAAATTTCAATTGCTAATAACCCATCTGCACTATTCAACAAAGCATTAAAACCAATGGTAGCATGTGGTGGTGTTATACGGTCAGAAAGGAGTTTAGCCGATTGCATTTGAACAATAAATCCACCTAAATTTGGCACAACCACATAATCATGTTGCGACAAAAGTTTTTCGATATGTTGATAGAATTTTTCCACACTGCAAAAGTATGACAAAGCAATCAGAGGAAGATTTTTTGGAACAAAAAGTTATCAACAAGTTGTTAGACCCAAGTAAACAATGTATCTTTGTACTACTAAAAAAACACAATCTTAAAATGGGGAAAACAATTTTAATAACTGGTGGTGCCGGCTTCATCGGCTCGCATGTAGTTCGGCTATTTGTAACAAAATATCCCGATTATCAAATCATTAATTTGGATGCATTAACGTATGCAGGCAATCTGGAAAACCTGAAAGATATAGCTAATGCTCCAAACTATAAATTTGTAAAAGGTGACATTACCGACGATAAATTTATTCCGGAATTATTTGCAACTTATCAATTCGATGGAGTGATCCATCTTGCTGCCGAATCGCACGTTGACAGATCTATTACCGATCCTTTTGCATTTATCCGCACGAATGTTTTTGGTACTGCCAATTTACTCAATGCTGCCAAAGAAGCGTGGAAAGGCAACATGGAAGGCAAACGTTTTTATCATGTTTCAACCGACGAAGTTTATGGCGCCTTGGCATTTGATGGAACATTTTTTACAGAAACAACCAAGTACGACCCACACTCTCCATATTCGGCCAGCAAAGCTTCATCAGACCATTTTGTACGCTCATACCATGATACTTATGGTTTACCTGTTGTTATTTCAAACTGTTCGAATAACTACGGTGCAAATCATTTCCCTGAAAAATTGATTCCGCTTTCAATCAATAATATAAAGAACAATCGCCCAATTCCAATTTACGGAAAAGGCGAAAACGTTCGCGACTGGTTATTTGTAAACGATCATGCCCGGGCAATTGACATAATTTTCCATACCGGAAAAAATGGTGAAACTTATAATATCGGCGGCAATAATGAATGGTCAAACATTGACTTGATTCATGCCCTATGTAAAATCATGGACAAAAAGCTGGGCCGGGAAGAAGGAGAATCGGCCAAACTAATCACTTTTGTGAAAGACCGTGCCGGACATGACTTGCGCTACGCGATCGATTCAAGCAAACTGCAACGCGAATTGGGCTGGAAACCTTCGTTGCAATTTGAAGAAGGCTTGGAAAAAACTGTAGATTGGTACCTGGCAAACCAAACCTGGATGGACAACATTATAAACGGTGATTATCAGAAGTATTACGAAAAGCAGTATTCAGAAAGATAAAGTTATAATAAAATAAGTGCAGAGCGGGCTAATCAAGTTATTGATTAGCCCACTCTGCACAAAGCCAACTCATTATCACAACAAGTTGGCCTTTAAACATCAATACTAATGGATTAACAAACAATATATATCTTCAAATCCTGAATCATCATAATTTTTCAACTTCATCAGGTCCATCTTCATCCGTATTCAGTGAGAATCCATACTTCATTTGGCCTTTGCCTAATTTTCCACTATTCCAAATAAGACTTAGTTCGGTTTTAGTTTTTGCGACAATTAACTCATCGGCATTGTCTTTTCCTAAACTTCGGTAATAGATATGAGTACTTTCACCTTTACTCCTGGTTTCTAGTGTTGTTTCAAATTTACCTGCTTCCAACACGGCATTTAAATCTTTTTCAAATGCTTTCATTATCGGGGAATCACTTGCGGCTTTTAGTGTAAGAATCTTAGTTGCTTTCATTTTATTCCCGGAATTGGGATCCTTCACTTTAGAAACATTCCCTTTGGATGATGCCACCATCATCCCATTCCCTCCTACCGAAACATATTCGAAATGTTCATCTTCACTATACTTTTCGAATAAACTTTGAAGCGTTTGCGCCTGACTTGCCGCTACAATAAACAGTACGGCAACTAACAAAATTGTTCTTTTCATGTTCTTAATTATTAATGTTACGAGTTTTATTTAATTCAATTATCTCATCCTTTAAAGTTCCATTTTTACGGGTTGAAGCACGAAGATTCTCTTTCAACGCCTCCATATTTCTCAGTGGTCTTAATCCGTTTTGAAGCATTTCATTCACATCATTTAGTTTTTTCTCTGCATATTTTTGAGCATACTCCGGATCATTAATCCTGTGCCCATGAATAATAGCATAATCTTTTTCCGATCGCGGATATTGAACCCACAAAGCTAATACCAGAGCAGCAGCAATTCCGGAATAGGAAAACGTTTTGATCCAAAAATGCTTTACTTCACGTTGTCGAGGCAATACTTTTAGAAGTGGAGCGTTGGCAGTTTCCTTCTTTTCCTGATCAAAGGCCTCAAATAAAACCCGATACGATTCATGCTCTGATTTTACAGTTTCTGACAAAAAATAGCTTTTCAACACTTCCTCTTCCGCAAGTGTTGTTTCTCCACGAAAGTATTTTTCCAATAATTCATTCATCTTTTCCATACGGTTTCCTCCACACGTTTTTGTTCATATATAATTCTTTCTCTGATTTTTTGACGAGCCCTCGATAAATTGACACTGACAGCATTTTCGGTAAGCGAAGTTACGTATGCAATTTCCGCTATTTCCATTCCCTCCACATCACGCATTCTGATAATGGTTCGTTGCAACTCGGGCAATTCATCAATCATCTTCCGGACACGCGTTACCAAATCCTTTTGTTCTATTTGCTGATGCGGATTTGGTTCTACAAATTCCATTTCAGCTGGTAGTTCATCTGCATCGCGTTGCTGTCTTATCGTATCCAAACATAAATTCCGCATAGCTCTCATGGTAAATGCCGGCACATTTTCTACCTCATCAAGTTTACTCCGTTTCTCCCACAATTTCAGACTCAGTTCCTGAACAGCATCTTGAGCTGCCTCCGCATTACAAAGAATCGATTTAGCCAATCGAAACAGCTTATCGGAAAGTGTGAGTATTTGAGCATTAAATTGATTTGTGTCCATACACTTATAATGACGTAAGAAAATTGAACATCTTACATCAGACATCCAACTTTTTTTGAAAAAACAATATCGATTCAGTTATTATCAAGAATCCAAAAGGTCAAACACATATAGAACAGAGCTTTAAAAGCAATAAAACTATAAATACGTTCTCCTCTCTGCGCTGAAATAATTCCAGTCAAACCAACCCTTTAATCTTCATTTCACCAGAAAAACATATATTTACAATGCCCCAAACAGGGCATCAACCACTGGATTATACAACAAAAAACACTGTTCGCGCGTTTCAGGTATTTCAATAAATTCTCAGACGGCAATTATTCAGTCATTTCATGGCAGCTTGCTATTATAATAATGGAAAGGAACGAAATGAAAGAATTATGGTTGTTTACGGATTAACTGGCAACCGATTTTTCAGAGATAACAAAAGTATCCTTTTTATACAAAAATAAGGAAAGTTTAATGATTGTAATTCTATTATGGATTTTTTTCGTAATTTTCGGCTGTCTTTGACAGAACACTCTCCTTCATTATTTAAAGTATCAGCATGAGAATCAAACTCACACAATCACAACTTCAGAACATAGTAAAAATAGCACTATTTGCCTGTTTAGTAGTGCTTATTGTATTTCTATACCCATCTGAAGACAAGTTCAAGTATCAGTTTGAAATTGGAAAACCATGGACTTATGAATTGATTACGGCTTCGTTCGACTTCCCGATTTACAAAAGTGATCAACAGGTGGCTAAGGAAAAAGAAGAGATTCTTAAAGATTATGCCCCATTTTACAAGCTAGACACGACCGTTATCGACCGACAGCTAAAGAAACTTTACTCCGATTTGCAAAAAAAAGGAGAAAGTTCACCGCGCATCCCCAATTATATAAAAAATAAGTTCAGATCAATTTATACTACTGGCATCATTTCGGTGGACGAATATAACAAATTACTCAATGAAAAAAGAGAAAATATCTCCTGCATCTTGCCAAACCGTATAACACACCAACTTCCGGTTGCAACTGTCTATACACCCAGATCAGCCTACGAAGAAATAATGAATGAAGCCCCATCCACGCTCAAAGCCTATGATATCAATTTATATCTTTCTGAAAATTTGAAATATGACAGCATTACATCCGAGATTGCCAAGAATGAATTACTAAAAAATCTTTCACTCACCTCTGGCATGATCCAGTCAGGCGAACGAATTATTGGTCGTGGTGAAATTGTAACCCCAGGAATTTATCTGGTTCTGCACTCCCTGAAAATAGAATCGGAAAAAAGGAAAACATCGCTTCAACAATCATCGATAGTTGTTATTGGCGAAGTTATTATGACACTGGGTTTAATGACCCTGTTATTTTTATACATTTATCTTTTCCGTCCACGCATCTACGACAGTGTCAGCAATCTGATATTTATCCTATTATTAATTCTCATGATTGTAGCTCTAACTGCATTTACAATCCGTTATACTACGTTGAGTTACTACGTTGTCCCATTTGCCTTACTGCCCATAATTATCCGTGTTTTCTTTGATTCGAGAACAGCTTTGTTTGCCCACATCATTACCGTGCTGACGCTTTCTTTTATGGTTGACAATGCTTTCCAATTTATTTTGTTGCAAATCACCATCGGCATGGCCGCCGTCTCGAGCTTAAAAGACATGTCACAACGTTCTCAATTAGCGCAAACTGCCTTGTATATATTCTTGAGTTATGTATTGATGTACCTGGCGTTCGAATGCGTTTCTGAAGGAGATGTTCAGCGTATCAATTTGCAATACATTGCCTATTTCGGAATCAGCAGCGCATTTTTGTTGTTCGCATACGTGTTGATTTATTTCTTCGAAAAGATATTCAATCTTGTATCGAGTGTAACTCTGGTTGAGTTGACAAATATCAACAGTGACTTGATGATGGAATTTTCAGAACGGGCACCGGGCACTTTTCAACATTCGCTTCAAGTATCCAACTTAGCTACCGAGGCTGCTAAAAAAATCAATGCCAACAGCTTGCTGGTTCGTACGGGAGCCCTTTATCACGATATTGGCAAGATGAAACATCCGGAATATTTTATTGAAAATCAAATGGGAGGAAAAAATCCATTGATCGAATGTGATTTTGAGGAAGCCTCAAAAATTGTCATCAACCACGTTACGGATGGCGTTGAAATAGCACGCAAGAGTCATTTGCCACAACAGATTATCAATTTTATCGGCACGCACCACGGCTTCGGTAAAACCAAGTATTTTTATAACTCATATATCAATGCCCACCCGGACAAAAAACCGGATGAAGCTGTTTTCACCTATCCCGGACCACTTCCCAACAACAAAGAAACAGCCATCCTAATGATGGCCGATGCAGTAGAAGCCCGCTCCAGAAGTCTGTCGGAATATACCGATGACAGCATAGACGAAATGGTAGAAGCTATGATTGATGGACAAATTGCTGAAGGAGCATTTAAAGATGCACCAATTTCATTCCGGGACGTGGAGTTGGTAAAATCAGTCTTTAAAGAAAAGATCAAAAACATTTACCACAACCGGATAAAATATCCGGAACTGAATAAAAAAATAAAATGATTATCCGTTTTGTTGTCTACGCACTATTTCAAGAAAGATGTTAGTTGGCAATTTAAAAATAAGACCGCTCGAACTTGTTTGCTTTGCTTGTAAAGCATATTTCGTTCCTGCCGCTTAGCTTGTTTTCAAGCTAAGCGGCAGGAACGAAAAAAAACAGCGTATTGCTACGCTACCTTAGTCATCCGCTAAATTGCCCCAGCGTAGCAGTACGCTACCATGATCATCCGCTAAATTACCCTAGCGTAGCAATACGCTACTATAATCATCCCCTGATTTGCCCCGGCGTAGCAGTACGCTACCATGATCATCCGATAAATTGTTCCAGCGTAGCAATACGCCGTTTTTTTAGGAGGATTCAAGGCTGGGAGAAAACAATACCTTTAATTGTTTGCAATTTTCTGCACGGCGTCGTACACTGGCACCAAATAACCATTTTCGAAGCGACAAAGCACACAAATATTCCCAACAGGTTTTCCTCCAACCCATTCCAACGGAAGTTCTTTGCCATCATAAGTTACCTTACACAGGAATGACCTCCCTACTTTGAACAGCAAATCATAATCCTGAGTCTCGAAATGCAGCTTCATCTTATCAAAGTTTTCGACCTCAAATTCGCATTTATAAACCGCTTGTTCGGCACATTCTGTACGCAGGTACAAAGCCCGGTGCACTAGCACCGGTGAACTGCTTTTTTGAGCACTGATATGAGCGGCAGGTATTTCGCCTCTGAAAAGCTTTTGCCCATCTTGTATTATTTCAATCTCCGAAATATGCTCAGCAAGCAATTGTGAGACATGGATCAAATCATTATAATGAAAAAACTCCTCCCAATTATTGAATATGGTAGTATCTTGGGGCATGTAGTTACCCAGAACAAGCTCTGCTGCTATCCCGGTCAATTGTATGGTTATTTTAGACATGTTATTCTTATCTTTTGTATTCGCTTACTGCAAACGGGCGCAAAATTACACAATTTTCAGACGCAAACCGCTTTCAACCGCCAATTTCCTGGCATACTAACTATTACAACGGGGTTCCACTTAGATAAGGTAAAGACATTGTAGACCGCGCATTCCTAGCTTTTGATCCGGCCTGGGAATAATCTATGGAACAGGACTTTTTTTATTTATCAAAGGGGGGGGATCATTCAGCAACTGCCTATACAATCGTAATATCCCTGAACCCGAGATGATGCATAACCTCACGTAGAATAAGAAGGGTAGCGGCAAATGAATTGGTGGTTGGCAGAATATCCTGACTAGCCGGACGACCCGAAATGATAGCGGCCAAGCGGTTAAATACCTGCTCCATGTCCGCACGAGAGAGCGTCACTCCATATTCGCTTTGAGTAAAAACAGTGTTAGCGACCACTTCCCGGATACCTGCATCCCTTGTGACTAAATTCAAATCCGGCACAAGCAATTTGCGCAAGGGCATCACCTCATCCTCAACCACCTGAATAGCCTCCTCCACTTCTCCGGATGTTGGTGGATTGTGCTTAAAAAACTCCCGGGCTGTTTTTTCCACACCAATATCAAACAGCCACACCCTGTAAGGCTCCACGGTATCGTTGCCTTGTGCTATAAAACTGTATTCATCAGCGATATGAAGTACAACAATCGGCACATCCTCTACCAGTTTTTCTTTTACAATACGGTAAAAATCATGAGCTTCCTGTTGGATTTCTAATGGGATAGTAGTTTTCATTATCAATTTAATAAGTAGACAAAAATGAAGCTACAAAATACGACATTCAGGTTAAATATAAGGCAGATTACAAACAACTGACAAATTATTTGCAATCCCTCAACCTGAACCGAAATACCCTCTCGCTGCAATAATTCCAGCGATTTTGAACAAATAGCAGAACTACAAATTAAAGATACTTTCATATTGGGTTGTACCGCTTGTATTTGTTTGGACATTTCTATAATCTTAGCAGCATCCTTTTGAATAATGCGGCTTTTGATTAACTTCACGATAGCGATATGGTTATCACCGACAACACGTAGTTTGATTCGAGCCGGCAAGTTGTAAACAGAAGGGTTTAATTCCATAAACATAAAGAAAATTCTATTATCGTGCTTCTGCAAAAGCTTTCAATCGCCCTTCGAGTACACTCATCTGATCCAACCTTACAAACGACACGCAAGCACGCAACCCGTTGGGGTCTTCACTGCCCGTAATGGCCAGCGAAATAGCACTAATGCCATAATAGAGAAATTCTTTCATCAGTTCGGCACTCGTCATACCCGGATAAGCAATAGTAAAGTAGAACCCATCTGCCAATTCCCGGTCTTCATCATTGTAGACAATATAAAACCCATATTTCAGAAACATGGCTTTCATCAGGCGGGCTTTTTCACCATACGCATGAAGCTCTTTCACAAAATCTATTTCTCCATCGTTCACTGCTTTCAGCATGGCTGCCAAGGCATATTGTGCCGAATGCGAAGTGCCTGCCGTGGTGGCATACAGCACTCCATACGAAATAAAATGTCCAAACACATCACTGGTAAAATACTGTTTTAGATTCGGATAATGCCGTGTCCGGAGTTTCTCAGATGTAATCATCAAACCAATGCGTTGCCCGGCATAACTGAATATCTTGGAAGCAGAAAGCAACAGCACATAATTGTCGGTGTAATGAGCCACCGTGGGTTGAAACGGCGCAACGCCCGGCACACCGTAATGCTGGCGGAAATCCATGGCAAAATATGCCAGGTCTTCAATCACAATCGCATCGTATTGGGTAGCCAGTTCGCCAATCGTTTTTAATTCGCTCTCCGAAAAACAAATCCACGAAGGATTATTAGGCGACGAATAACAGATGGAACAGATATTACCCTCTTTCAGATACGATTCCAATTTTTCACGGAGCTTTTCTCCCCGGAAATGAAGAATATCAAACGATTTGAAAGGCAGACCCAACAAATGTAACTGCGATTTATTTACCGGAAAACCCGGATCTATAAACAGCGTATAAGGTTTGTCAGGATCGGTACGCCCCGCGGCCAACAATGCCGCAAAACTTCCCTGCATCGCTCCCACCGTGGGCACACAACACGCCGGAGATACATCCAGGTTCATAAACAAATTGGCAAAACGAGCCATCTCTGTTTTAGCAAACGGAATACCTTCAATATGCGGATATTGCGTTGCAAGCCCTTTATCCAATGCTTCTTTTTCGGCAGCAATGGCAATACCCGAAGCAGGTAATCCCGGCACTCCCATTTCCATGTGGATAAACTCCTGACCGCTTTTTTCTTCAATTAGCGACACGAGCCTACCCACCTCACGAATGGATAAACTGGTAATATCCGACTCGCCAAATTGGGCGAACAAGGAATCGACAAGTGATTTTTCTATCATCATATCCTTAATTGCATTATAAATTCATTTCTTCCGGTTATCCACCACCCGCACCGCTTTTCCTTCGCTACGCGCAATGGTTTTAGGCTCTACCAACGTAACTTTCACGCTCAAACCAATAGCACTGTTGAGCGCCTGCGATATTTTGCGCGACAGGTTCTGCAAGTCGCGAATCGTATCGGTCAGCCTTGTTTCATCCAGTTCCACCTTCAGTTCCAGTGTATCCAGATTATTATCTCGATCAACATAAAGCATGTAATGCGCACTGGTTTCACCCAGCTCCAACAACACATGTTCAATTTGCGAGGGAAAAAGATTCACGCCACGGATAATTAGCATATCATCGCTACGTCCGGTAATTTTTTTCATACGCACTGAGGTACGCCCGCATTCGCATGTTTCGGGATTCAGTGTAGAAAGATCGCGGGTATTATACCGGAGTAGCGGAATACCCTCTTTAGTCAATGTTGTAAACACCAACTCCCCTTCTTCACCATCCGCAACAGGTTGTTTCGTGTCAGGATGTACAATTTCAGGAAAAAAATGATCTTCGTGCACATGTAGTCCGGTGTGACAAATACAATCGTTAGCCACCCCCGGTCCCATAATCTCACTCAATCCATAAATATCATGCGCCCGAATCCCCCATTTCTTTTCCAGTTCCAGGCGCATATTTTCAGTCCAAGGTTCTGCTCCAAAAACACCTGCTTTCAATTTCATATCAGCCAACGAATACCCGTTTTCAGCTAACGCATCAGCCAGGTGTAATGCATACGAAGGCGTACAAGCCAACACCGTAGAACTAAAATCGGACATCAACTGCAATTGTCTGCGCGTATTTCCACCCGAAATGGGAACCACCGAACAACCTACTGTTTCAGCACCATAATGAACTCCCAATCCGCCTGTAAACAAACCATAACCATAAGAAATCTGCATAATATCGTCCGATCCGATTCCTGCCATGGTTAAACAACGGGCGACTACTTCACGCCAGTTTTCAATATCATTTTTGGTGTAACCCACCGTGGTAGGTTTTCCGGTTGTACCACTCGAAGCATGCACCCGCACAATGTCTTTCATCGGTACTGCAAACAATCCGAACGGATAATTATCACGCAAATCGGTTTTATAAGTAAAAGGTAGCTTCACGATATCGTCGATAGACTGAATATCGGATGGCTCCACCCCCATTTCATCCATCCGTTTGCGATAAAAAGCCACGTTATTATATACCCGGTCTACCAATTGTTTTAATCGCTCACTTTGCAATGCCCGCATCTTCTGGCGATCCATGCATTCTATATCTTTATTCCAAATCATTTTTTGTTTCCTGATATTAGCTCCTTGCGGTTGTGTTATTTGTCTATCTTGTCTTTACTCTTTTGCCTTTGATCGCTTATTTCAAATCTTCTTCCCGGATGGTTTTCAATCCATTGGTCAGGATAACTTCCACAGCCTTTTCGCAGTTATCGGTACGCACCATTAAAATAGATTTGCTTCCGAAGCTAAATGCATACACATACTCTATACAAATATCAGCAGCAGTAAAAAGATCAAGAATTTTTGACATAGAACCCGGGGCGGCATCCATTTCCAACGAAAGAATGTCATGGACACGGACGGTAAATTGTTCTGTACGCAAGGCTTGAAGAGCCTTCTCTGGGTCGGAAACGATAGCACGCAGAATGCCGTAATCGCTCGAATCGGCAACTGTAAGCGCAACGATGTTGATATTATTTCTGGCCAACACAGATAGAATCTGGTTCAAATGGCCGGTTTTGTTTTCCAGGAAAACAGAGAGTTGGCGAATCGTCATGGTATTATCTTTGAGGTTTTGTTATTTCTTTCGAAAACACAAATTTACACAATTTGGCGGAAAACAGAAGTCTTTCCTTACAAATTATTAGAAAAAAGAGGCAGAAACGATGAGGTATCTAAACAAGCAGTCTTTCAGATCTAAAATACAGAACATTTACAAATCAACAAAAAACAGAAACGCTTCTAAATAGCTTTACTGAAAAGCATTTAGAAGCGTTTAAATGAGGTACCTGGCGGATTCGAACCGCCGTAATCGGTTTTGCAGACCGGTGCCTAGCCACTCGGCCAAGGTACCTTGTTTTCGGTGTGCAAAGATAGTATTTTTTTAGTTTCAGCCAAAGCTTTTAGAGCGGAATTGACTAAAAAACTCAAAACTTATTGTGGCTTTGGTCCATCTGGCGGCCTATGATCGTGAAAATCACGCAACAATTTACGCTTAAATTCCCGTTCGGCTTTATAATATTTAAACAGAGTTTCGGGTTGCAACAGCTTTCGGAGTTTCAAATGGTAATTCTTGAATAATTGAACTTCCCGAAACTCAAAATCAACATATTTATCGTTCAATTCTGCATAATTCGGCTTTACCTTCTTTACATCTTTAAGTGCAGACCTGAAAAACTCGCGTTTTTGTTGATGTAAATCCCACACCGACTTTTCATATTCCATGAAAACCGGTTGAACTGCTTCAACTTCTTTTGGAGTCAACTGAACTTCAGACATCAAAGTTTGCCATTTTTGCATATGCATATCTTCAATCTTAGGAAATCCTTCGCTTTCAGCAGCATAAAGGAAACTACTTAGTGTCAGTAATATTCCAAACAAGCTGTATTTCATCATGCTATTCATTTTGATCTGATTTATAATTTTATTTGTTCGGTTCATCGACATAATAATCCACTAGCGAAGTCTCATCAACTTGCGAGAGTATGTACGTCTCATAATTATCTGCATTCCTGGCCAATGTCCTTTGATGAAAGGCATAAAACAACTGCCCCATAACTACAACACCAACAAACATGGCGGCCATAAACATCCACGATTTAAACACATTACGACCAGCCACATGTTTGTATCCAATCTGATCCTCAATTTGAAGAGCAAACTGATTAAAGTAATTTTCAGGAACTCCAAATGGTAATTCCTTTCCAACTTTTTCCAACAATATGTTTTCCCTGTTTGTCATACAATTACTTTGACTATTTGAGTTTAATTAGGTTTAGTTCCGTATATATTTTTAACCCTAAAAATAACTTTATACGAACCTGATAGTTTTATTCTTCCTCCGAAAAAAGTTTTTCGATCTTCTTTACTGCATAATGATAAGAGGCCTTTAATGCTCCTACACTGGTTCCAAGAATCGCTTCCATTTCTTCATAGGTTATATCATCGAAATACTTCATATTAAAAACCAACCGCTGCTTCTCCGGCAACGTCAAAATAGCTTTTTGCAACTTCATTTGTAATTCATTACCGTTGAAATAGGTATCGGCCTGCAGATTTTGCAACAAAGTTTCATCTACATCATCTATAGAATTCTGGGTTCTCATCCGTTTGCTCGTCAAAAACGTAAGCGTTTCATTCGTCGCAATCCTGTACAACCAGGTCGAGAATTGTGAATCTCCTCTGAATCCATCAATCCCGTTCCAAGCCTTCATGAACGTATTTTGCAATACATCATTGGCATCTTCGTGCGAAAGCACCATTTTGCGTATGTGCCAGTAAAGCCGTTCCTGATAGGTACGAACCACTATTGAAAATGCACCGCTTCGGCTTTTCGGTTGGCTAAGTTGAAGTAGTAATTCCTCTTCTGTTGGACTCATACTTTATGAATGATGGAACTGTGCAAATTAAATCCTTTGATTTCTTGTTCGACTATTCTAAATGGCAATGGTTTAATGACCACCGTATTAATTTATCTGGGTAATATCAGTTCTCCCGGCAAAAAAACGAATCACATTTTGTGCGGCAAACCTACCAATTTCACTCCGGGCTTCAATAGTAGACGTTCCATTGTGCGGTGCTAAAACCACATTGTCAAGCGTCAGAAGCTCACGGCTTATCTGAGGTTCAAACTCATACACATCAAGTCCGGCAGCATAAATCCGACGGGTTTCTAAAGCCACAATCAATGCCGCTTCATCAACAACCTGTCCCCGTGCAGTATTTATCAGTATAGCTGTTGGTTTCATTCGTTGTAATCTATCATGGTTAATCAAATGATGAGTTTCGTCTGTCAATGGAGTATGAAGTGACACCACATCGCTGGTTTCCAACAACTCGTCAAGCTCCAATCGTTGTGCCCGGTAAAGAGTTTCTATTTCAGCAGGAAGCCTTGTGCGATTATAATACACAATTTTCATTCCACTGGCCAATGCACGTCGAGCCAACGATTGACCAATACGCCCCATACCAATGACACCAAGTGTTTTACCATAAATCGTCTGTCCCAGATTTTCCATTACGCCCCATTTCAGACCATCCTGAAGCCTCAATTTCCTATCACACTCAGCGACACGACGGGTAGCAGCCAACATTAGTGCAAAGGCTTGCTCCGCTGTAGGCTCAATCACCGGATCAGGCGTATTGGTTACAACAATTCCCTTGCTTGAAGCATATGCTACATCAATATTATTATAACCAACTCCGTAATTCGCTATAATTTTTACCCGCCCTTTTGCCGCATCAATTACATCTCGATCTACCTTGAATATAAAAGTTGGGATAAAGGCATCGAATGATGGTATTAGCTGTATAACTTCATCTTTTGTAAAGCTATCATTTTCGGGAAAAACAACTTCAAAATGTTTTTTCAATTCTGAAAATCCTTCCGGAATCAAACGGGTTGAAACCAAAACACGCATAATATATTTTTTTAATATAACACCTGACTAAGAATGAGAAGGAACAAATATACACAGTTTAGACGATACACACAAAGAAAATCCCCATTAGTTCGGTTGAATTAATGGGGACTATAATTTATAATTTGAACACTTAGAAATTCACTTTAAATTCTACTCTTCGGTTCTTTGACCTTTCAATAGGCGTTTTATTTCCATTAACCGGTACGGTTTGACCAAATCCTTTTGCCGTGAGCTTTGAAGCATCAACTCCATTAGTTACTAAATAATTTTTTACCGCGTCAGCACGCTTCTGCGACAATTCGAGATTCTTAGTCGGAATACCCTGATTATCTGTATGTCCATTAATTTCCAGGTTATAAGTTGGATTCTCCTTCATTACATTAACTACTTTATCTAAAATAGCATTCGATATTTTTTTGATTACATCTTTTCCCGCTTCAAACTGAATACCAAGCAGTGCTTGGGCAAATATCTTCTTCACTTCAGCCTTAATCTCCGGACAACCTTTATTAGCCGCTACTCCCGGAACATTTGGACACTTATCCAGGTAATCAGGAACGCCATCGCCATCACTATCCAATGGACAACCGTTGGCATCTACTTTTAAACCTCGAAGAGTTTCTGGACATTTATCAACATTATCTGGAACACCATCTCCATCCGTATCAATTGGGCAACCAGTAGCATCAACTTTGACGCCTGCAGCCGTATTGGGACATTTATCAAGATAATCAGCAACTCCATCACCATCCGTATCAAACGGACACCCACTGGCATTGACTTTAATACCATTAGGAGTCTCCGGACATTTATCAAGATAATCAGGAACACCATCACCATCCGAATCTATCGGACAACCGGCAGCATCAACCTTAACACCTACCACCGTATTGGGGCACTTATCCAAGTAATCAGGAATTCCATCACCATCACTATCCAATGGACAACCAGAACCATCTATTTTTACACCTTTAGGTGTATTCGGGCACTTATCAAATTTATCGGGCACACCATCCCTATCAGCATCCTGTGGATTTCCAAACGAAAATATTACAGAAAGAGAATGTTCTGCAAACGCATCGTTGTGATTATTTAAACGTAGATTATCGCGATAATCATTGTTAGTAAAGTTATAGATAAACTTATATTGCACTGCCAAACTCTTATTAAACTGATATTTCAATCCAGCTCCAAACGGAACAATAACGTCAGTCCCTTTAGCATTTATTCCATAAGCCTGAGTTTGTTTATTTTTAGTACTTGCTGCATAACCCGCCAATCCCCATCCTAACTCTACAAAAGGTGATAGTTTAGAATCTTCGTTAAACAAATAACCATTATTAAGCTTGTAGTGAAGAAATAAAGTTCCCTCATACTTTTGCCCCCAAAGGCTGGTGTAATAAGTACTTTTAGGAAAATACCCGTAATCGCCATAGTTTCCCTGAAGTCCAAGATCGAACGATGGAGAAATATAGGCTGCAACCAAAAGTCCACCAAACTTATAAAAAGCTTGTTTTGAATTAAGAATTCCATTTCCTAAATCTCCTTTATACTCATTTTTTCCTATCGACACACCAACAGCAAGCCTTGTATCAGCTGTTTGAGCACTTACATGTAGCATTGCCAATAGCAATCCAATTAAAACCAAGCTTCTATATTTCATTCACTTATAATATTACAATCAACTTAAATGGCACATTTTTAAAACATGAATTTGCTCAAAACGAAGAGTATTTACATATACAATGAGCTCTTAAACAAATAGCTGCAAATATAATCAAATAAATATTAATTTCGCGGCATGATTATTCACATACTATAAAATAATTTGATCGATTTTGAACCCGTTTTCGTAAAACAGTTATTGAAAAGTCAGTCCTTATGAATCGCAAAAAAATCGCCATTAACTCTTACGAATTAATGGCGATCCTAAAGAATCATTTATCTTCTGTGTTTAGAAGTTTACTTTAAATTCAACTCTTCTGTTCTTGGCCCTTCCTGCCGCCGTTGCATTATCGGCAACAGGTACTGTTTGACCAAATCCCTTTGCTACTAGTTTTGAAGCATCTACTCCCTTCTTGGCCAAATATGCTTTAACTGCATCGGCACGTTTTTGAGACAATTCAAGGTTCATTGCAGCTGCACCCTGGCTGTCTGTATGCCCGTTGATTTCAAGATTGTATGATGGATTTTCTTTCATCACTTTTACAACCTTATCCAAAATTGTATAAGAAGATTTCTTAATCACATCTTTACCTGATTCAAACTGAATACCCTGCAAGGCTTGAGCAAAGATTTTCTTAGTTTCGGCTTTCACTTCCGGACAACCTTTATTAGCAGCTATACCGGGAACATCAGGACATTTATCCAAATAATCAGGGATACCATCACCATCTCTGTCGAGTGGGCAACCATTTGCATCAACCTGTACACCTTTGGGAGTGTTCGGACATTTGTCGAGGTAATCCGGAACACCATCGCCATCAGAATCAAGCGGACAACCTTCAGCATTCACTTTTACACCCTTAGGAGTGTTCGCACATTTATCCATGTAATCGGCAACACCATCACCATCAGAATCAAACGGACAACCTGAAGCATCTACTTTTACACCTTTTGGAGTATTTGGGCATTTATCGAGATAATCCGGAACGCCATCACCATCAGAGTCTGACGGACAACCATTTGCATCAACTGCCGCACCAGCCGGAGTCTCCGGACATTTGTCGAGATAATCTGGAACGCCATCACCATCAGAATCAACAGGACATCCAAATGCATCAACTTTCACACCCCGTGGAGTATCCGGGCATTTATCAATATTATCAGGAACACCATCATGATCAGAGTCTTTAGCTGAGCCAAACGAAAATATCAAACCGAGTGAATGTTCTGCAAAAACGTCATAGTTTTTGTTTGCAATCACTTTATCATGATTATCCTTATTGGTAAAATTGTAAACAAACTTATACTGCACTGCCAAGCCCTTACTAATCTGATATTTCAAACCAGCTGCAACAGGTGTAATAAAGTCCGTCCCATTTTTATCAATCCTGTTTGTTTGAGTTACTCCATTTTGACTTTCAGTGCCATATCCGGCTAAACCGAATCCAGCTTCAAGAAATGGAGAAAATTTACAATCCTCTTTCAAAAAATAGCCATTATTAAATTTGTAGTGAAGAGACAAAGTTCCATCGTACTTTGTACCAAAGATATTACCGTATAAACCAGAATCATGAAAATATCCATAATCCCCATAATTTCCCTGAAGACTTAAATCGAATGAAGGCGAAATATAAGTTGCAAAAGATATACCTCCAAACAGATAAGCCGCTTTAGAAAAATTAAAAATACCATTTCCGATATCTCCTTTATACTCATTTTTTCCTAAGTACAAGCCCACCGCAACCTTGTTGTCTGCAGTCTGCGCACCTACAAATAGAGTCATTGACAATAAGCCAATTAATAATAAACTTTTCTTTTTCATGTGTTTGTAATTTAAATATTAGTTAATTGAAAGTATATGTAATCTAACCATCAAATTTTATCGGGACGTACAACTTAAAGTCACAAATTTGTATTTTACATAAAACAATATATATAATCAAAAAAAACATTAAATTGTTGGATAACACTCAACCATTTAACTTCTTTTAATTTTCCATGCATGAAGCCATGTTAAATAAATATTGTATCCTATTTGCAGCAAAACAACTTTTGCATTTCGAGCGTTAAGCGTTTAATTGAATAATTAATATATAGAAAAACTAACCAATTATTGCATGAAGATTCACGAATATCAAGCCAGACAACTCTTTCGGGAATATGGGATTCCCGTTCCAGCTGATGTATTATGCTACACTGTTAGCGAAGTAGAAAAAGCAGCACGCGACATGAATCGCATGGTAGTGGTAAAAGCCCAAGTTTTAGTCGGAGGCCGTGGTAAGGCCGGTGGTGTAAAACTGGCGCGCACCGTTGACGAAGCTGTATCCGCTGCCAAACAAATTTTAGGTATGGACATTAAAGGTCTTAAGGTAGAAAAAGTCATGGTTGCCGATGCCGTAAACATTAGTCGCGAATTCTACGTAGGATTAATCAACGACAGAAACACTAAATCCGTTACGTTGATGGCAAGTACAGAAGGCGGTGTTGAAATTGAAGAAGTAGCCAAGATCAGTCCGGAGAAAATCATCAAATTCCACATTAATCCAATTACGGGTTTACTTGATTATCAAGCAAGGGACATAGCCTTACAACTTTTTGGTGATATACAGACAGTACAGAAAGCAGCTCAGATATTTAAAAAGTTATATAAACTGTACGTGGAAACTGATGCCACAATAGCCGAAATTAACCCACTGGTATTAACTCCCGAAAATGAAGTATTTGCCGTAGACGGAAAAATGAATTTTGATGACAATGCTCTTTTTCGTCAACCAAGGATTTTAGCCATGCGTGAACCCGATGAAGATGAATTGGTGGAAATTGATGCACACAGCAAAGGTCTGTCTTACATTCGTTTGGATGGCAAGATTGGCTGCATGGTAAATGGAGCCGGACTGGCAATGGCAACCATGGATATGATAAAATTGTATGGCGGTGAACCTGCCAACTTTTTAGACATTGGCGGAAGCTCCAGTCCGCAAAAAGTAATTGACGCTATGAACATATTACTGAATGACAAAAATGTAAAAGCTGTTATGATTAATATATTTGGTGGAATAACCCGCTGCGACGATGTGGCAAAAGGATTAATTAAAGCCATGGAAGTGATTACAACTGATATACCGATTGTTGTCAGACTCTCTGGAACCAATGCAGAAGAAGGATTGGAACTATTAAAACAAACCAAGCTTCCTACAGTAAGTTCGATGAGTGAAGCAGCCAAAAAAGCAATTGAGCTAAGCAAACGATAATCCTATTTTTAATACAAAATATCAACACCATGAGTATATTAGTCAATAAAGACACAAAGTTAGTCATACAGGGAATTACCGGACGTGATGGTAAATTTCACAGCGGAAAAATGAAAGAATATGGAACTAACATAGTTGCAGGAGTTTCGCCCGGAAAGGAAGGCCTCAGCCAAGATGGGGTACCGGTTTTCAACTCAGTTGCAGGAGCAGTAAAAGCAACTGGTGCAAACACTTCCATAATATTTGTCCCGGCGGCATTTGCGGCTGATGCTATTCTGGAAGCATCCGAAGCTGGTATTAAACTGGTCGTAGCTATCAGCGAAGGCATTCCCATACAGGATATGATACGTGTCACTCCTATTTTAAAACAAAACGGCACGCTGCTTATCGGACCAAATTGTCCGGGGATAATTACACCCGGTGAAGCATTAATCGGAATTCTTCCTGCCAACATTTTCAAAAAAGGAAATATCGGTTTTATTTCACGCAGTGGAACACTAACCTACGAAGTAGTAAATCTGCTTACATTGAATGATTTTGGACAGACAACCTGTATTGGCATTGGTGGCGACCCAATCGCCGGATTGTATTTCATTGACCTGCTTGAACGCTTTGAAAATGATCCCGACACGGTAGCCGTAGTCGTTATTGGTGAAATTGGCGGTGATGCCGAAGAACAAGCGGCTCAATTCATTGCTGAAAAAATGACAAAGCCTGTAGTAGCTTTCATTGCCGGACAAACAGCCCCTCCGGGAAAAAGAATGGGACATGCCGGAGCAATCATCTCGAGTGGCTCGGGAACTGCTGCTGAAAAAATAGCAGCATTCAATAAAGCCGGGGTTCCTGTAGCAAAAGAACCAAACGAAATTCCCGAATTATTGAGATCGAAATTAAAAAAATAATACAACTGCATGAAAGGCTCAAAGTCATTAAACTTTGAGCCTTTTTTTCATCCAAACAGCAGAAGTAAGTAAATCTGATTTTCCTACATTTAGGTAGTTTCTATTCAATTTACACACCATTCGAGTAACTTTCAATAGTAGCCTTTTAGTCCTTACCAGGACATAACTAACATAAAAACAATAATTTACATTATTGGCACAGGAATTGGAATGCCCCATTCGGAATTCGGGAACATTTTGGTGCACAAAAATGGTTTCTGATTTTCAAAACAAACTCTGAATATGCAAGCGTAATGAACTACCAAACTTTTAGCATGATTGCCGACCTTTCATTTTATCGGGAAGGGGAATTATTTCTCGGCAATGCTCAAATTCGGCTTTTAAAACAAGTCTCACTTGATGGTTCCATACATGCAGCAGCTAAAAACTTGAAGATGTCTTACCAGCATGCCTGGCACATTCTTGACAAGTTAAACCAACTCTCACCGGTTCCGATAGTCATCAGACAAAAGGGAGGAAAAGATGGAGGAGGTTGTAGAATTAGTCCGTACGGAATGAAACTGATCCGGACTTACGAGAAAAAAGTAGCTGACATCATTCAGTTTCTAGATCAAAGCAACAGCGAATTAGAGAGCTGTTTTTTTTAGAATAGCGATATTCTTGCTGAGGAATATCGCTAAAAAATTACTCAGCGTTGTTCTTTTTAGTTTATAACGAAAAAAAATTAAACGATATGAAATTATTCAAGGTAAAAAAGATTGTTGTTGTCATTTTCAGCATATTTCCACTTCTTTCATTTGCTCAAACAGTAGTTATCGATGGAGAAATCCGTCCGAGGGTCGAATATCGCGATGGACTGACAAAACCCATCCTCGAAACAACAGATCCTGGAGTATCAGCTATCCAGCGAACACGAATAGGAATGACTTTCAACAGTGCATTATTAAATACTCAAATTACATTGCAAGACTCCAGAACTTTCGGCCAAAATCCCAATGCTTCGAGCGATGCAACAACCGGAATTTTTGAAGCATGGGCCGAAATGTTATTAATGCCGGGTGGTTCTTTTAAAATTGGACGACAAGCTATAAAATACGATGACAACCGGCTTTTCTCGGCTTCATCCTGGAGCAACACCGGAACTTCGCACGACATGGCTCTATTTAAGTATTGTATAAATGATTTTCAGGGACATATTGGGGTTGCATATAACAATAACTCGATCATTTCATCAGAAACTTATTACACCCCAAAGTCAAACTACCGGTATATGGGATATGTGTGGTTAACAAAGGATTTAGTGAAAGGCTTAAACCTGAGTTTGATCGGGGTTGATGAAGGCGTGCAGGACACTACCGGAACAAAAAATGGCGTAAATTATCTCAAAACAAATATGAATCATGCCTATACTTTTGGAGGTAACCTGAAATACTCTGATGAAAATTCGCCGTTAAGCATATTAGCCACTGCCTATTTTCAATCAGGAAAAAGTGCAACAAAATCTACTTTAACAGGAAAGTTACTGGCTGCAAAAGTTGATTATAAATTTTCAAAGATCCTATCAGCTACCATTGCTACGGATTATCTCTCGGGAGATAACAAGTCTACTGATGGAATACAATCCAACTTTAAAAAATTGTATGGCACCGACCATAGTTTCAACGGTGCAATGGAATATTGGAAAACGCCTTTGAATCAGGGTTTATTGGATTACTACGCAGGAATATGCGGAAAACCTACTAAAGATTTGAGCCTTGAAGGTACATATCATCTATTCAATTCGGAATTTTCAGGAAAAAACAAGAAGAATATTGCTTTTGGCAAAGATCTCGGATCGGAATTTGATTTTATCGTAAATTACAAATTGAATACATGGACAACGGTTCAGGGAGGATACTGTCTGTATTTCAATAATACAAACACGCTTGTGGCAAAAGACATAGTAACTTCTTCAACTGTTACTCCAGCCGTTAGAACTCCGCAGTGGGCTTATGTCATGTTCACCATCAAACCTTCGTTCTTAAACTCTGGTTCAGGTAAATGAATATAAACTCATCATCCTATACTCATCTTATACTCATCCTATACTCATCTTACATTATAAATTTCAAAATTATGAAACAAATAATCTTATCATTAACAATATTGGCTGCCACTTTATCAGTATCTGCACAAAAAGTAAATGTAGCCGCAGCCGCCAACCTTCGATATGTATTGGAGGAAATCAAAACGGTTTACGTAAAACAAAACCCAAAAGCAAAAGTAAGCCTGACTTTTGGCAGTTCCGGAACCTTGGTGCAACAAATTATGAACGGTGCAAACTTTGATTTTTTTATGGCTGCCGATAATGAATTTCCTGTTAAGCTGAAAGAAAAAGGACTTACAACCGGTACCATGTCAACATATGCCGTTGGAAAACTGGCCATTTATAGCACAACCCTGAATGTTGAGAAAAAAGGCCTGGAAGTATTGAAAGACGCAAGTATCAAGAAGATTGCCATTGCTAATCCGGAAACAGCTCCTTACGGCGAACGGGCCATGGAGTTGCTCAAAAGCCAGAAACTGTACGATGGATTAAAACATAAAATCGTAGTGGCTGATAATATCTCACAAGCGGCACAATTTGCTTTCACAGGAAACACGGAAATCGGTTTTATAGCGCTTTCACTGGCATTGGCTCCCGACATGGTTGGCAAGGGCGACTATTATATCGTTCCGCAAAACATGTATAAACCCATTGAGCAAGCTTGTATATTAATCAAAACGGCAGTGCTGAATACCGAAGCGGCTAAATTCAAAAAATATGTTCTTTCGCCAGCCACCAAGGCTATTTGGGAAAAATACGGATATTCTGTACTGGCAAAATAATGGATATTTTCCGCAAACAGCATAAAACAAAAGGTCAATTTGCGGGAATTTGATAGACTTTTCCAAAGTTTTATACTTTGGAAAAGTCTAAAATAAAGATAAGACAATGGATAAATATTTTATTGATACACTCTTACTTACAGGCAGATTAGCCGGTTGGACAACCCTGATTTTATTCCTGATCGGATTACCCATCGCTTATTTGCTTGCCTATAAACGATTCTGGTTCAAACCCGTTGTGGAAGCTTTGATTAGCATGCCGTTAGTTTTGCCACCCACTGTTTTGGGATTTTACATGCTAATGGCTTACAGTCCGCAAAATGCGCTGGGGAGGTTTCTGCAACAAACTTTTGACGTACGGTTAGCGTTTAGTTTTGAAGGAGTATTGATTGCCAGTGTGGTTTTTAGCTTGCCGTTTATGATTCAACCACTTCAAAACGGATTGACAAGTATTCCTACTACCTTGCGTGAAGCATCTTATACATTGGGGAAATCAGAAATAGACACTTTTGTCCGGGTACTTATGCCCAACATGATCCCGTCGATTATTACCGCTATTGCCATGACTTTTGCCCATTGCATTGGTGAATTTGGTGTGGTGATTATGGTGGGTGGAAACATTCCTGCCGAGACACGTGTAGCCTCCATTGCCATTTATGACGAAGTGCAGTCGCTCAATTATGAGGTTGCCAATCAATATTCATTTGTATTATTTATAATCTCGATGGTGATACTCACAATCATTTACAGTATCAACGGAAAGAAAAAAATATTCTTCTAATATGCTAAATATCAATATACAACATGCTATGTTGACTTCCGAAGGCAAGAAAACCCTGGAGGTTAATACTGAAATTGAAACTCAGGAGTTGCTTTGTCTCTTTGGGCATTCAGGAGCAGGAAAAACAACTTTGCTACGCATCCTTGCCGGACTGACAAAGCCGGATAAAGGCCGGATTGTTTTTGATGATACGGTTTGGTTTGATTCCGACAAAAAGATAAACCTACCTCCACAGAAACGAAATGTAGGATTTATGTTTCAGGACTATGCGCTGTTTCCAAATATGAGTGTGGAAAGAAATATCAGCTTTGCGCAAAAAGAAAAAGATACAGCCGAAGTGGAAAAGTTGATTTCACTTTTTGATTTGCAATCGTTGAAGAAACAAAAACCCGATAAACTTTCAGGTGGACAAAAGCAACGCGTTGCCTTGGCCCGGGCATTAGCGGCCAAACCTACGCTTTTAATGCTGGACGAACCTCTTTCTGCCCTGGACTGGGATATGCGCACAGAATTGCAAGACGAGATTATCAAAGCACACCTGTTGCTCAATACCGTAACACTACTGGTGAGCCATGACATACAAGAAGTTCATAAAGTGGCCTCGTCAGTCATGATGTTGAAAAACGGCGAAGTAATAAAATGTGGAGTTCCGGCAGAAGTATTTAACGCAACTAATTAATCAATCATATTTTTAATCACAATTATTCATCAACAATTAATTCAATAAGTTATGGAAATTAGCGCTAGAAACAAAATCAAAGGAACCATTGAAGAAATTACGTTGGGCAGTGTAATGGCTAAGGTAAAAATCAATATTGGAAACGGGAATGTAATCAGCTCGGTAGTAACAATCGAGAGCGTGACCGACTTGAAACTCAAGGTGGGCGACGATGTTTATGCCATTGTAAAATCGACAGAAGTTATGATTGGCAAGTAAATCTACAAGATTAATGAATTAAAACGGTCGGAGAAATTAAATCCTGACCGTTTTTTTTATAAAAGAAAAAGAACATGAACGAAATAATTATCAAACCAATCGGAACTATTTTTACTCCTCATTCTGATATCAAAAATATGCCGATTCAGCCCATTGCGGCTAACGGAATTAAAGGTTGCATCAAAATGCAGCCGGAATATGTTGCCGGGTTGAAAGATTTGGAGGGTTTCTCGCACATAACGCTTATTTACCATTTCCACAAAATTAATGGTTTTGAGCTTGAAGTCACACCATTTATGGATACCGAAAAACGTGGTATTTTTGCTTGTAAAGCGCCTAAAAGACCGAATGCAATTGGTATTTCCACCGTAAAATTAATTAATATAGTGGGAGATGTTTTGAATATAGAGCAAGTAGACATGCTTAATGAAACCCCACTCATTGATATAAAACCGTTTTATCCGAGATATGATAACCGGTTGGAAAATGTAAGAATTGGGTGGTTGGAGAAAAACAAAGACTTACCCATTGAAAAATTGCGCTCTGATGAACGGTTCAGATAACTGACTGCAGATTTTTTTAAATAAAACAGGGTTGATTCAGATGAACCAACCCTGTTTTATTTTTCAATGCAAATTGTCATTGTTGTTTTTTAGACAGGTACTTCATTTCCAATATAAAAGCACCCAGCAAACCCAAACCTCCGAAAAGGAATACACATGCACCATAAATAATACCTACAACATCTTTCAGTTGGTTCAATTTATCCCACTCAAGATTTCCAGATTTTAAACTTTGTGAGATCAAATTAAATTCGCCTAAACCATAGGTGCTGATGAAAAATCCGACCAACAACCCAAGTCCCAATCCAATCAACAGACAGCCTATTTTCAAGCTGATATATGAATTGCTACTTGCCACCCTGCCCGGAAATGAGAATCGGTTTTCGATCATTGATGCGTCGAATTTTTCTCCGATCTTATCAATGATGTTGAGACGTTCTTTTTTATGAACAAAAAGTTCGAACAAATTGTAAATACCAAGGGTTATCATTCCGACAACCAAAGGAATGCTAATGAAATCCATCATACTGTTTTCGTTTTAAAGTAAATAATTTTGATCTTTGCAGGGTTTGACGCATCAAAAGAAAAATGGTTACAATAGATTGCGTATATTGCAATATCTTCCGGTTATTATTCTGCAACTTGTAACCAAACAAACCGGCTAGCGTCTAAAAATACGTTATGGATTATCAGCTTGAAACAGACTACATACGACGCATCCTGAATGGGGAAACACAATTGTTTTCCTTTTTCATCGACCGCTATAGCCGTCCCATTCATGCATTGATCATTCAAATTGTCCAAAACCGCGAAGATGCTGAAGAGCTTACGCAGGATACTTTTGTAAAAGCATTCAAAAAGCTGGATACATTCAAAGGAGATTGCAACTTTTCAACCTGGTTGTACAGGATAGCTTATAATACAGCCGTATCGGCAACACGTAAAAAGAAAATGGTGTTCCCGGTTCTGGAAGAAAATATATTGGAAAACATTTCCGACGAAACGGTGGATGCCATGCTGGAAAAAGAAGATGATGAACAGCTACTCCAAAAACTGGAAGAGGCTATTGACAGTTTGAATACAGAAGAGAAATCATTAATTACACTTTATTACCTGGAAGAAAAATCAACTGCTGAAGTGGCTGCTATTCTCGGGCTTACTACAGATAATGTAAAAGTGAAGCTTTTCAGAACCCGGAAGAAACTATATATCACTATTAAAGACAAAGACTATGGAACAAAATAATGCAATCAAAAAGGCCCTGAAAGCCAGGCGATCGGTAGAACTTCCTTATGGATTTGAGAACCAGATTATGCGCCAGGTGTACGTGGAAGCTGAAAAGAAAAGAAAACGTTCGTTTTTTATAGGTATCAGCCTGATATCATTTGTTTCGGTACTCATGATCGCTGCCACCATTTATCTGCTTAAAATCTATTTCGCATTCAAGTTGCAAATTCGCATGCCCGAAGTCAGTGTTACTTCCGAATCGCTCAACATCTTTGGATTTAGTTGTTACATTGCATTGCTCGTTTTGGCGTTATTGGGTCTGGATAGTTATTTCCGCAAACTACGGCAAAAACGACAAGAAAAACATTCCTGAACCGGAATGTGTCTGCAAAAAATTGGATATTAAACCTGGCAAAGCTGAAATAAATGATTAGCACAGGTTGTTCTCAGGAAAGTATTCCCTCCCATTTCAGTAACCCTCAGCAGCAAATTCCGGAATAATTGTTTGTCAGCATCATTTAAACCGGCTACGTGTATAAAACAATCGTACGGACTAAGTTGCAATGCCGAGTCCCACGAATAAACAGAAGTAATTCCTAACTCTGACGATGCCAAATCAATAGCCGGTTGATCACGCTCTTCATCTACACTCCCATCGGCCGAAGCAATCAGTTGGTAAACGCAGTGCAAAACCGACAGTTTCTGTATCATTTCGATATTCTTCATGCCTGGTTAAGTGATAAAGATGAATAATTGAGCTTGTAAAACGGGATATAAAACGTCGGTTCAAATCCAATCTTTTGAGCCAGTTTATAGGAGCCCTGGTTCTCCAACCGGCATCCCCAAACCGGTTCCAGGTTATTTTCCAGGCAATGATCAATCAAAGAAGAACAGGTTTGCATAGCAAGTCCTTGCCCGTGAAATTCAGGTGAAGTTTCAATTCCTATTTCCAACTGGCTGTCAAAAACAAATGCCGAGAAAGCAGTTGAGGCCAATTTACCTTCACGAATCAGCGTGAATCCAATTCCATTGGTACAAAATTGATCAGCATCTTTCCAAAAATACATCGGGATTACACTTCCGGTCATACTGTCATACATAGTCTTGTCTGTTCGAAGCAGCTCATAATCTCCGTTGATCTTCTTTTTGAAATCAAGGTATTTATCGGTATTGAATTTAAAGTTAACCCGGGTATGCTCTTCAATCTCTGCATTTTCGGTCAATTCAGGTTCATCTGTTGATTTCACGATCTTTTCCCCGAATAGTTCTTCCAATTTTGCATTCCAGGCAGCCGGATAGGCCTGAAGCCACTCAATTTTACTACGCCTTTTTGATGTATTTAAAACATAGTCAACCAACCCGACATTAAATGCGTCGTTAGTCGTTTCTCCAAAAAGCAAAGACATTCCATACGGGTGGGATACATAAAAAGTCCGGGGATTGGCAGCATTATCAACATATACCGAACCATTTACCTGGTCTTCAACAACTGCACGGGCAAATAAATTATTTATTTCAACTTTCAGAAGCGGCTCTATTACTTTAAGATAATCACTCTTGTCTAATAATATCATTGTAGAAAAATTTTGTTCTGTATATCTCTCCTTTTCATTGGGGAGTTGCGTAAAAGTCATTGATTGAATGGGTATATACGCAATAATTCAGTTTTACTTTAATTTGAAAAACGGTTGGATTTTTCGCCCCTGTTGGCACCAACATCAAATCCGGTTTTCCTTTTATTTTATTCTTTTTGATCGCAGGTCCTTCCCGGTTATCAAAAGGAAAATTGAAGTAGTAAAGGTACGGAAAAATCCATTCAACATAATCTCTTTTATTGGTTCCGGAAGAAGTAACAATACTCAGGTTGTCGTAACCGGTTGATATGGCCTGTTGAAATTCAACTGCATTCAGTGGAATATTATTTAAAACCGGCATGGCATCCCACTGCCCATCGAGCAAGACCCATTTTTTCAGATCATTCAGATAGACTTCGGCCAATACATGTCCGGCACCAAACTCTGCGGTTTCCACATCCTTTGTTTTCAATCTCAATACCCTTGCCTTCAAGCCTACAGCATTCAGGCAAGCGGCAGTAACAATACCATATTCCACACAACGGAAATTATTCCCCTTTCCGGCTTCGTCGAGAATAGAAATTGCATCACTCTTCTGCGGTTCATTGCTTCCGTTATGCTTCCATTGCCGGTGAACCCAGTGGAGTATGCACAACGCTTTTTCCGTATCGGTTTTAGCTCCTTTGACCAAGCTATCAACCAGATATTTGGAACGTAATAAATCCAGGTATTCGTTCCGGTTGTTTTGTTCGTACCAACATTTTATTTTTTTATCCTTTATTTGGGTATCAAAAGCCAGGGCATCATAACGGGTATCAAGCGCCCTCACCACCGTTAATGCCTGAGCGCGCTTAGGAATAGCCACATAGAATTTAGAAACCTGTCCCGGGGTGAGTTTAAAAGCAATGCTGTCGGTATCCGTATAAAATACAAACGGCATGGGCACAGAATGGCAAGTAACAAGCAGTGTGTCTGCTTCAATTTGAGGCGAAATCAGCCATTTATTCTTTATCAACTCCTTCCCTATCTTGTAATCGGCTTGTAGGGATTTTGCTTTAATAACAGGAAGATCCTGACGGATTGTTTGGCCATTGGCCGCCATGAAAAATAGGAAAGATGCCAAAATTACTGTGATAAACTTCATACCGGCTGATTTTTAATTCCACATACGGTCCTGTTTTAAACCTGTTGCTACTCAAGAAGGCTCTTTTTCATTTTGTAATGAGGGATATTTATTTCCAGAAACTCCTCCCCCATCTTTTCGTATCCTAGTTTCTCATAAAACCCGACAGCAGTTTTCCGGGCATTCAACACCATGACTGCATATCCTTTGTTTCTTGAAAATTCTTCGGCAAAACGAACAAGTTGTGTACCAACTTTCATGGATTGCATACGTTCATCTACCGCCACCTGGCGCATCTTGACCGAGCCGGTATCCAACCGGGTCAGGATCAATACACCTACAAGTTGATTGTTGTGAAATGCCCCGACGTGAACATCATACTTTTCGGCATCCCGGTTTTCGTCATACAAACTCATGCCGAGGGGTTTCCGGAGCACTTTATCCCGAAGCTCCAGCTCCCAGGCATATTCTTCGGTATTATACTTTATTTCTTTCAGTTGCATGTTATATACGTACAGGATTTCTGTTTCGGTCCATTATTTCTTGATCATATCATCGAGAGCTGTTTTTTTGACTCCCACCTGATATTCCACCACCAAGTCATAATCGCATTTGTTATCCCCTATTTTACTCATTACCACCAGCAGTTCCAATGAAATAATGAAAGCAAACAACAGGAAATAAAACGCCGCCGCCACAAAATCGCTCTTTATAATCTTCAACATGGCTTTGAGTTCTTCCAGGAATCCGGCATTGGCTTCCAGCTCTTTCCGCACAATATCTTCAATATTTATTTTCAAGTTAATGAGTTTTTCCAACCGCACGCGGCACGACTGTATGGTAGCCGCATTGGTTCTTATCTGGTCAATCCGGGTATTGGCAACATGCTGCGTGGAGATAATACTTTTGGTTTCGGTGCTCTTCGTTCCGTTAGCCAGGGTTACGGGTGCCACCTCTTTCGTTACGTTGGTCACTGCAATGGTAGGATGTTTTGCCACTTCATCGTTCAACCGGGCATTGACTGTTTCAATGGAATCAATGGTATGGTTCAGTGTATTGATTTCAGCCTGAATCGTTTTTTGCCTTTTCTGCGCAATGATGTTAGCCTGGTCGGTTCTGAGTTCCACCAACACCTTTTCCACATCATTTTTAAAGATGATTTGATCCAGGATAGACGATCCGATTAAAGCCATCAGAACCGCCAGGATAAACCGGAAGACAACTATACCCCGGTTGCGCCCGACCGTCAGGATGACCTGCCGCTCTATTTGAATCACAATAATAATAAAAACCAACGCAAACAAGGCACATCCCCACCAGGTTTTTATGGAAATATAGCGTTCGGCAAAGCAATAGCCCGTGGCACCCCATATAAACATAAGGATGAGGATGGAAGAAGCGTATTTTTTCAGGGTTTTGTAACTGGCTTCACTGCAGTTTGCCAATATATTCGGATTCCACCCTACCAGGAAACACTTGAATTTTGTCCAGCCGTTCATAACTCTTTATCTTTTTAGGTTCAGTGTTTCTAACGACAAGGCAGCAAGGCCTCTCAAAAATCCCCGTTCGTAGGACAAAAGCATACCGATCATGTATTCCTCGCCTTTTTCAAGGTCATCTTCCATTTTCTTGATTTCGTTCAAATGGCTTTCGAACATGTCCCGCTTGTTTTTCAGCATTTCCACAATATCAATCAACCCGGCCTGCGAACGCGACCGGATATGAAAATCGGTCCGGTTCAAACTATCCACATAGGTTTGCTTCAGTTCTTTAAACAGCACTTTCAGGTTGCTGACAATTAATTTTTTATTCATATCCCGGTACGAGATATCCGGATTCATCAAAGCGTCCTCATATCCGCGGCTTTCGAAATCGGTGTGCAGGTACTTGTAAATTTCATCCATAGGCATGGGTGGAAACAAAGCCTGATTGCCGGAATCCACACCGGTATGATCCGTCCCGGCAATTACGGGTACGTGTTGTTCTTCCTGTTGAGCATCGGCAGCCTGAACTGGTTCCGGAAGCCCGGTTCGTTTAAATAAATCAAATAGTCCCATGATTGTACTCATTTAAATTGTTTAGATATTCCTTTTTTTAGCACCTGATGCAGAAGCTGGTTAATCAGCGGTTCAGTATTCCGCCCAGCCATATACTAATACGTTATTCTTTCTTCGATATTACCCGGATGCTATTTTTTGTTAGACGCAGTTTTTGGAACTTGGTTACAATTTGAGAAAGCTTATTCTGCCATGGCCTTTTTCAGCCTTCCAAGACCGATACTTTTAAGCTCTACCGTGATCATGTCAGGTCCGGCGTAGTAACGGAACAGTACACGCTCCGCAGATTGCAGCCGGTTCATGATATTTTCGTTTAGTTTATACTTAAACTTGACGATTGTTTTATTGTTTTCGGTATAACCTGTCACCACCGACACTTTGGTTGAATCACTCTTTACAACATCGGCTCTTTTCTCCTCCAAAGTCTTGGCAGCCACCAATTCTTTCGTTTCTATTTTCATCGGAAACACATCGTTGTCAATAATCATAAACACTTTATTTTCGAGAGCAAAACTCCCATCCGACAGGTTTACGATATCGTACACCGTATATGAAGTTACTTTATTTGCATTGGTTTCCTTCACAATGGACTGGTTCAGGCTCAACAACGGGGAAATCCGTCCCAGATTGTTGTATACATATTCCCACTTTGTTCTTTTTGAAGCATAAACGATATCTTCTTCCGTCGTTACCCTCCCCCCAAGAATGCCACAGCCCTGAAAAAATAGGCCTGAAAAAATAAGTACCAACAAGGCATTGGGTTTGCTGACAAACATGCTCTTTCTCATAAATTCAATTCTTTAATTGTTTTGTTATTCTAATGTTTTTTATTTCAATGTAAAGCTGTGCATTACACTTTAATCAATCTGTTTTTGTATAGATTAATGTTATTATATCGCATACAAACACCTCTTCCTGGCCAATAATTACTTGAAGAGCTTTCTATTAATTGCATGTGTAAATGCGGCCGTTCGGTCCAACCCGAATTACCAACCAATCCAAGCAAGTCATTTCGTTGAACAAAGTCGCCTTCCCGTACCTTTATGCTTCCTTGCTTCAAATGTCCTATTAAAAGAAAATAATTGCCCTGTTGTATCACAATTGTATTGCCGGTGTTGTAAGGATAGTTTCCTGAAAAAGTATCATTATCCGGGATGTTGTTCTCTACTTTTACAACAGTTCCATCGAGCGGACTAACGATTTCCTCTCCAAAAATCAGGTATTTATCATTCGTTGCAGGCAGAAAGGCTGTCTTTTCAGTTGCAACCTTGACAATATCCGTGGCATAAAGCATTGAAAGGTTGGTTTTGTTCTTACGGTGTGTCGGGGAGTAATAATGATAATTCATGAATCGGCTGATTTTAGAGTTGCCTCCATCGGTAATTAAATAAAGACCGGACTTAAACGGAAATAATATTTCCTGAAACACCTTGTCCCGCTTCCATATCACAATGATTATCTTTATCAATTCAACCAGAAGATAAGCCTGAACCACAGAAAGGCATAAAACTAGGCGAAGATTCATTGCATCACTCCTATCATGTTGAATTCTCCAAACAAACACAGCAATGATGAGCATTTGAATTACGGAGCAAAACAATTTCCGGAATCTGATTCCGAAAAACTCCCAATAACCCGAGAAAAATAAAATGATAAGTGCAGTTTGGCTGATTGATACAGAAAGGTAGTTGTCATTCGTTGATGTTATTGAAAATAGGATTAAGCAAACAATCAGAATAATATGTGATGCTATCAGCTTAATCGCAATTTGAAATCTCTCGTTCATTGTGAAGTTTTTGTGTTGTAGTAGTCGGCTTGTTGGATTAGTTGACACTTCCTTGCTGAGCCGTGCCGACCACAGGAAGCATATGTATTGGAGCCTAGTGCATTGTTTTTCTATTTATCGATTGAAAATAGTTTATATACTAAATGATATGATTCTAAACACTTGAAAGAGTCTATTTTAACTTCTAGTTCTTTGTGTTGAATGTCATTGTATCTGTCATCTGAAAATAAGGTTTTCAATAGTCTAGCTCTTTTGTCAGCAGCCCCCTTTTTCTTCGAAATCCAAACATCAACAAGCAATAAACCATATTTAGTATAAGACAATTTCTCGCCATGAAGAGTAATCTCCTTAATATGATCATTTATTCTTCTAAAGTCATTATAAATTGATTCACTTTTCTTTTCGTTCTGCAAACGCTTAGCTTCAATAACAATTATTACTTTCTTTTTGTCGTCAATTATTAACGTGTCAAAATGTTTCCCTTTTTCTAATGGGCTTTCTTGCCAAATAATAGCATCTTGATTTTCTATCAAATAATTATGAGAAAAATTGAAGGTTAGATTTCTTTCTGTGAATCCGTTGGAGCCGTGAGCAGGATAATATTCGCATAGAATTTTCTCGTATGACTTAACTGTTGCTAAGAATACATTCTCAATAATTTCTTTCATGTTTTATCCTAGTCTATTTGCCCATGTATGGCTTTTATTCCACTTCGCATTTCTAGTTTTGTCGGTTATGAAAACTTTTAAGTCTGCTTCTCTTTCTTTAGCAGCCCAAAATATTTTCGAAGTCGCCTCTCTATCTTTTTTGACATAAAACCATAAGGCATCACCTTTTGCCTCTCTATCTTTTTCTACAAAACAGATTATTAAATCTGCATCTCGTTCTTTATCAACTCGAAAAACCTTTAAATTCGCATCTCGTTCTTTTTCTACTACAAATATTTTTGCCATAATGTTGTTTTCTAACAGCCAAATCTAAATGATTTCAGCCTGTTGTTTATATTTAGGAATTTAATAAATTCTGATATTTAAAAATCCTCTGTTCCTGATAACGTAATGTTTCTCAACAGTTGTTCGGCATAGCGAGACGCCATGCCGAACAACTGGGGTTTTAGTCTTTCATATCAAGTACTTTTGACTTTTCTTTTTCAAATTCAGCTTCAGTAATGATCTTTTCATCCAAAAGCTTTTTCAGTTCCCTGAGTTTGTCTGCTTTAGATTTCGTATTGGGTTGAACATTCTGAATTTCGGGTCTTACTTCATTTTCTACAGTCAGAGGTTTCAATTCATAATTATGGACAGCCTGATATTTCATTGTCCACAAAAAAGGGACAACAACAAAAAGGCCACCAATAATTGCTCCTACATTGATTTCTTCATCTTTGGTTATGGTAGAAACAAATGGTTTGTAGCCTTCTTTTTCCAGTTTTAATATCATAGAGCTTCCCACAATCTTGGAATCTCTATGCAGATAAGGTGTTTCTCCAACATATTCATCATTCAGATATAACTTTGCTTTACTCGGATTAGAGCGTATCATGGTGGTACTTGAGCAACTTGCAAATAGAATGGAAAACGCAAGAAACAGGCTTATCGGAGATAATATTTTTTTCATTTCAGTATTTTTTTTGTTTAAACAGTTTGAGAGCATAAAACATTAACAGACCGCCAACCGAAAGAAGGACTAAACCTCCTGCCAGGACTCCCATTCCATAATTTGATAAACTCCCAAAAGCAAATATGCATTTTATAATGCCAAAAATTGGATAGATTATAAGTAGAAGAGATATTATAAGTAGAATGTACTTCATTGGGTTTTCTTTAAAAATCATGACAAGTTACTACTAACTTGCCATGATGTCTTAGTTTATTTACTTGGTAATGGTAACAGTTGTTGGAGTGTAAATTCCCCAAGTTAGCATTGCAAGGAAACCATCAATAAATGAGTGGGACACTTTAATTGAATAATCTTTTGTGTCGCCGACCAATGCTTTTGTGTTGGCGGTTGAAATTGGAGCTAAACCATCAATTAAAAAATGATTGTGAGCTACAATCTTTTCTCCTGTTTGCGGTCCGTTGCCTACTGTGGCAGTAAACGAGTAACAAGATGTCATCATCAAGGCAATTGCAAAAACGAATGACAGTTTCAATAAACTTTTTTTCATAAATATATAATTGTTTTTTTTGCCTACTCTTCAGCTTTTCGGCTTACGCTCCCTACTTTTTTAGGATGTTCGGGCTTTTCCTTGTTTTTTTGTCTATGTGCTTATTAAATCCCCCTGCAGAGATCCAAAGCTTTCCGGATCCCTGCAGGGGCTTTATTCATTTATCAGGAGGTTCAATTGACAGCCGGTTTTGTTTCGGCGGCGTTCTTGAGGTTTTCGGCACGGGTACCGGCTGCTTTTACCGAAGTCAGCGAGGTGACGATAAACTCGTTGAGCTGGGTGGTGAGTGCGTCCAGTTCGGCCGACGGGGCAGCTATTTGTTGCAAGCTCACGGTCTGGAATAGCGCTCTCAAGGCAGCCATTAACTCAGGACGGGTTTCGACAACTACAGGCTCGTGATTAGTCGATGCCACTTGCTTGATAACTTCTTCAAAATCGGTTTCAGACATTTCCAGGTCCCGCAACCATTCATCAGCATTAATCAGGATTACGTCGCCCTGATATTTTGTCCGGGTTTCGGAAACTATTTTGGTTATGGCAGCCGTTTTGGCTTTATAACCCATGGTTTGTGCGCTCCAGCCATGCTTGCGGATAACGGCCAGCAGGCGTCCGGCAGCTTCGGCCCAACCGGGTTTGCGACGGGTTTCGGCCGACTGGCAATAGTCCCGGTAAGCCACGAAATCATCGCTCCGCACATGGTCACGGGCAGACTGGAGTTTGATCAACGGGTTTTTCAACTCCCGCTCAAGCGCACCCTGGTAGTTGTTGCATTTGAGAATTACATTGTCCAGAAATGGATAAATAGCCGGCAGTTGCATCTTTTTTGATTCAACCAGCGAAATGGTTCCTTTTACGAAAGTAAGCAGCTCGTTGCTCGGAAACAACGATAGATTTACAGAAGTAATCATTCAATTTGTGATTTTAAAGATTAATAATCAGGTTCATTTATTTTGTTTTGGTAATCTTCCATTTAATCCGGCTCAACCCATATTCGCTGTGCCTATTCATATAATTCAAAAATAATTTGTCACTTTCTGGACCTCCCACCAACTCGGAAACATAATATTTCGTTTTTCTGTACCTCCCACCAACTCGGAAACATAATATTTCGTTTTTCTGGACTTCCCACCAACTCAGAAACATATTATTTCGTTTTTTTGGACCTCCCACCAACTCAGAAACATAATATTTCGTTTTTCTGGACTTCCCACCAACTCAGAAACATAATATTTCGTTTTTCTGGACTTCCCA